>OBLW0100000235.1_pt1 | contig 47237 bp, 39 predicted proteins | sample 1520161 | NCBI WGS metagenome assembly OBLW01 (sample SAMEA3539309, study PRJEB22396) | soil metagenome | biome: tundra; feature: field; material: soil | place: USA | collected 2010-05 | depth 0.15 m
GACGATTGTAAATCTTGGTGAGAATCAGATTCTTCTCCTGCAAGACGACGTCGAGTTTTTGCCGAAAGATCTTGGCGTCCAAGAGGTCTTGCACACGAAGTCCGACCCGCGAGGACTTGTCGGCGTAGGCCGGACCGATCCCGCGCTTCGTCGTGCCCAGGGCGTTCTTGCCGAGGAAACGCTCCGTCAAGCGGTCTAACTCCTGATGATACGGCATTATCAGGTGGGCGTTGCCCGAGACGATTAGGCGCGAGACGTCGACGTTCTTGGAGCTCAACGAATCCAATTCAGCGAGCAGCACGGCGGGGTCGACCACGACACCGTTGCCGATGACCGGCGTGATCGACGGGTACAGAACGCCCGACGGGACGAGTTGCAGGGCGAACGCTTCGTCGTTGACGACGATGCGGTGACCGGCGTTGTGGCCACCCTGGTAGCGCACGACCATATCCATGTCACGAGACATGAGGTCGGTCAACTTCCCCTTACCTTCGTCACCCCACTGGGTTCCGACGACCACCGTTGCGGGCACTGGGCTCCTCCGAGTCGGCCTCGTTGCGAGCAAAGTCTACTTCACCGAAAATGCTCGCCCGTCTTCCGGCGTGGCATCGAGCGGCGTACGATTCGTTGTTCTTAGGGTCCTCCCACGATCCCCGCGACGACGCCGGCGACATTCGTTGACCTGATTTTCGTGCAGACCTCGTTGACACCAATCGTCACGAAGAACGAGGTCTGATTGAACTCGATTTGCAGCCGGTTCATGTTCTTCGGTTGACATGAACTTTTCGTGTAGTTCGCCGCAGTCTCGATGCCCACGGTGACGCTCGCCTCGCCGCCCGACTGCCCCAGCATCGTCTTTCTCCCGCGTCCGGCCACCCGGATTTTGGTGGCCACGCGACCGACCGGGACGTCACGGGAACCGGCAACCGGTTGGACGCGCGGTATCCCTGACAGCCAACAGGCCGGGGGTCCAAGTTCTTTGAACAGAATCGTGACGTACGAGGTCCCCCCAGCCGCACCAGTTCTAGCGACTTTCGCGACCACGTCGTTCTCGCCGGAGCACAGAGACGACACCGGATCGTGACCGACGGGCAAGGGTGAAACCTTCGACCACGTAATCCCGTTTGACGTCAGATAAATTGGCCCGCCTTCGACGGTGACCACCGATCCGGTCGACCCGAACGTTGACTCGATCGCGGGAGCGCCATCGAAACCGTTAACGGTCGTGGCACTCCACCGTGAACCGCCGTTCGTACTGAACGTGACACCGCCGCCCGCACCCCCGACGAGACCGAAAAGGATCTTCTTGTTGCCACTCAAGAGGAGAGAACTGGACGTGTCAACGATATTGCCGACCACGTTGCCTACTTCTTCATTGGACTTCGCTACGATGCTCCAGCGCAGTCCGTGGTCGTTCGATTGCCAAAGTTGATGAGCACCCTGATTCATGCCCCCATCCAGGTAGCAGTTGAGCAACCAATGACGTTGGCCGGGGTTGAGGAGTTGGTCGATGGTTATGTGTTCGCAGGGGTCCGCGAGAAGCGTCCACGAAACGCCGGCGTCATTCGTATCAAGAATCGACGACGCTGTTCCCTCGCCGCCGCCTTCCACGACAACGTCAGATCTCGACGACAGCGCAGTCAACACGACGACGGCCCGGTAGTTCGTCGCCCCCATCTTTGGGACCAAGTGCGAACTGAACGGTTTGGTCGCGTCCAAGTGATACAGGGCCAACTCGCTCGGACACTTCAGAGGCCCATAATTCGGAATTGGCTCAGAGCACACGTCACTCGTGACGGTGATCGTTGATCCCGCGATCGCGAAGTTCGGCCAAATGCCCGCGGTGACCAGTTTCTTCCACGAGGTGCCGCCGTCATTCGTGACATAGATCGAGTCCTGATAGGCCTGCACGTAGCCGAGATTGCGACTAACGAAATTTAGTGTCGGCACCGAAAACGGTTGGTTCCCAACGAATGAGTTCAGAGGTAATGGAGCAATGGTCGACCAAGTGTTGCCGGCGTCCTCGGTGTGGACGAGGTAGTACCGATTGACGCCGGGGCCGGTGCTCGCCGCTACGGCAACGCCATCATTGGCATTGAGCATGTCGACGTTTTCGATCTCGGTGAATACTCCGAGTGTCGTCGTCGTCAAGGGGGTTCCGGGCGACACGGTTCGAACGAGATCAGTGGACGACTTTGCGCTTACTGCGTTGGGCGTCGCCACGATCGACACGGCGACGAAGATCAAGCTCGTCAAGGCACCACGGACAAGTCTCGTCGACGAAGCGGAGTATGCAACGTTTCCGATTACCCAGCGTCGCGACGCACCCATTTCCCCATTATGCAAGAGTCCGGCGCAACCGTCTTATTTGTCATTGCACCGTCAAGCGCGACTCACAATCCCTCAATGAGAGGCGATGAGGAGCGGACTACGGACTCTCCCGGAGTCGCCGACGGGCGTCAATGAATTCGGCGATGGTGTTTTGGATCGGGACGAGGTCGCGTCGGTACTGGCGATGCGTCTCTTCGACATTGGAGCGGCCCTGATCGAGTGCGGCCGCGAGTCGGACGCGAAGGTCGGCGAGTTCGGCCTCGAGACGAATGATCTTCTTGACGCCCTCGAGGTTGACGCCCTCGTTGGTCAGCTCTTGGATTCGTCGAAGTGCTGCGAGGTCCGCATCAGAGAAGCGCCGTGATCCGCCACTCGTGCGCTGAGGGTTCAAGAGTCCACCGCGCTCGTAGTTGCGAAGCGTCTGTGGGTGGACACCCGCCAACTCGGCGAACACCGAGATCACGTAGACGGCGTGATTTTGTTGGCGTTCATCCATTCGCTACCCCTTCTTTTAGAGCGACGGCCAATTTTTCGACTGCCATCTTCTGTTCTTTGTTCAGCTTCTTGGGAATCGTGACGTTGACGGTGACCAAGAGGTCGCCCGCGGCGTGCTTGCCACCGGCGGGAACGCCGCGGCCACGCACGCGCATCGTGGTCGACGGTTGCGTGCCGGCGGGGATCTTCAACGTCACTGGTTCATCGAGCGTCGGTACTTCGACGGTCGTGCCAAGCATCGCGGCCGTAAGCGCAACGTTGACGCTCGTCGTGACGTTGCGGCCACGACGATCGAAGCGAGCGTCCGGCGACACGTGGACGTCGACGAAGAGGTCACCGGGGGGACCGCCGTGGGTCCCCGGATTGCCCTTGCCTTTCAGCTTGATGCGTTGCCCGTCATTGACGCCCGCGGGAATGCGGACGTTGACCTTTCGCGACGACGGTTCGCGGCCGGTGCCGTGACACGTCGGACACGGCGTCACGATTCGTCCGCCGCGTCCCTGGCAGACCGGGCAGACACTGGACATCGCGAACGGTCCCTGGTCGTCATTGAGTACGCCGCGACCACCGCAGCGCTCGCAGGTGACGAATCCCGTACCGGGCGCGGCACCACTCCCCTTGCAGGTGTGGCACGCCTCGTTGCTCGGCAGGTTCACCGACGTCGTCACGCCCACGACGGCGTCGCGAAAACCCAGGTGTAGCGCCGTTTCGAGATCAGCGCCGCGCTGTGCTCGCTGACGCCGTCCCCCACCGAACAGTCCTCCGAAGAGGTCGCCGAGGTCGCCGAAGTCGCCCGTTTGGAAGTTGAAACCGCCCGCCCCCGGACCACTCGGACCGCCCGGTCCGCCGAACCCGGCCGCGGCCGGTCCGAGACGACGAACGTCGTCGTACTCCTTGCGTTTCTCCTTGTCGCCGAGCACGTCGTAGGCGACCGAAACCTCTTTGAACTTCTCCTCGGAGCCGGGATTGGTATCGGGGTGCGACGACTTCGCCAACTTGCGATAGGCGCGCGTGATTTCCTTCTCGGTCGCGCTCGAAGAGAGTCCTAGGACCTTGTAGTAGTCCTTGTCGAACCACTCTCGTTCGACCATCGAGTCAGCCTCGAACTTTCACCATCGCAGGACGTAGAACCGAACCCTTCCAACGGTAACCGGCGCGAAGAACGTCTTCGACCACGGGTCCCTCGTCACCTTCGACGTGTGCGACCGCGTCGTGCACTTGGGGGTTGAACTCGACACCGACGGCGTCGATGCGCTCGAGCCCCTCTTTGGCGAGGGCGTCGAGCAGGAGACCCCTCGCTTGATCCAGGGCCTCGGCCTCTTCGGACGGGGCGCTCGAAAAGTGAGCGGCCGCGAGGTCGAAGGCGTCGAGCACGGGCAACATCTTGACGACGACTTCACCGGCTGCGCGGTCCGCGGCGTCGATTGACGAACGCGCCACGCGCTTGCGGTAGTTCTCGAAGTCGGCCTGCAGTCGTTGGAGCGCGTCCAGGTACTCGTCGCGTTCGCGTTCTACGTCAGAGCGTTCGTCAACGACCTCCGTGACGACCTCGGCCGCCACGGTGTCGTTTTCCACTACGTCATCACTCATGACTAGTCAACGATTTCGGCGTCGACGATGTCGTCGTCGTTGCCTTGCGGCGCGGACGGCTCGGAGGCGTTCGCCTTCGCAGCCTCTTCGTACAGGCGCTGACTGAAACCCTGACTCGTCGTGAGCAGCTTCTCGGTCGCGTCCTTGATCGCCTCGATGTCGGTGCCGTTGAGGGCCTCTTTCAATGAGGCCAAGGCCGCTTCGACGTCGTCGCGCTCAGTACCCTGGAACTTCTCGGCCTGGTCCTTCAACAACTTCTCGGTCTGGTACACCAGTCCGTCGGCGTTGTTGCGAACTTCCGCCTCGGCCCGGCGCGTACGGTCGTCTTCGGCGTGGGCCTCAGCGTCGCGCACCATGCGGTCGATCTCCTCCTTGGAGAGCGACGAGCCGCCGGTGATCGTCATCGATTGGGTCGCCCCAGTCGCCTGGTCCTTCGCCGAGACGTGGACGATGCCGTTGGCGTCGATGTCGAAGGTGACTTCGATCTGGGGCATGCCGCGCGGCGCCGGAGGGATACCGACGAGTTGGAACTTGCCCAACGTCTGGTTGTACGACGCCATCTCACGCTCGCCCTGCAACACGTGCACCTCGACCGAGGGCTGATTGTCGTCGGCCGTGGTGAAGGTCTGGGACTTCTTCGTGGGGATCGTCGTGTTGCGCTCGATGATCCTGGTCATAACGCCACCCTTGGTCTCGATGCCGAGCGACAGGGGCGTGACGTCGAGAAGGAGGATGTCCTTCACGTCACCCTTCAATACGCCGGCCTGGACCGCGGCGCCGATGGCGACCACTTCGTCCGGGTTCACGCTCTTGTTCGGTTCCTTGCCGGTCACCTTGGTGACCAACTCCTGGACCGCCGGGATTCTCGTCGAACCGCCGACCATGATGACGTGGTTGATCTTGTCCAGCGTCAGTCCCGCGTCCTTGATCGCCTGGTCGAAGGGCTTGCGACAACGATCCACCAGGTGCGAGGTCAGTTCATTGAACTTGGCTCGACTCAACTTGATGTCGAGGTGCTTGGGGCCGTCGGCTGTCGCGGTGATGAACGGCAGGTTGACGGTCGTGTCCTGCACGGCCGAGAGCTCGATCTTCGCTTTCTCCGAGGCCTCCTTGAGTCGCTGGACCGCCATCTTGTCTTGGGAGAGGTCGACGCCTTCGGTGTCCTTGAAGGTCTTGACGAGCCACTCCATGACGGCGTCGTCCCAGTCGTCACCACCGAGGTGGGTGTCACCGTGGGTCGACTTCACTTCGAACACGCCGTCGGCGATATCGAGGACGGACACGTCGAATGTGCCGCCACCGAGGTCGAAGACCAACACCGTCTGCTCCTGGCCGCCCTTGTCGAGGCCGTAGGCCAGTGCGGCGGCGGTGGGCTCGTTCACGATGCGCAGCACTTCGAGCCCGGCGATTTGACCGGCCTCTTTGGTCGCGGTGCGCTGGGCGTCGTTGAAGTACGCCGGCACGGTGATGACCGCCTGGGTGACGCTGTCACCGAGGTAGGCCTCCGCGTCGCGCTTTAACTTCTGGAGGATCCGCGCCGAGATCTCCTGGGCGGTGTACTTCGTGCCGTCGATGTCGACGGACCAGTTCTCGCCCATGTGGCGCTTCACCGAGCGGATGGTGCGCTCGGGGTTCGTGATCGCCTGGCGCTTCGCGACCTCACCGACCAGCACTTCACCGGTCTTGGAAAAGCCGACGACCGACGGGGTGGTGCGTCCGCCTTCAGCGTTGGGGATGACGACGGGCTCGCCCGCTTCGAGGACACTGACCACCGAGTTGGTGGTTCCCAGGTCGATTCCGACTGCCTTTGCCATGAAAATCTCCTTGATTCGTTTTCTTCCTCGCCGGACCATCCGGAGGGTCAGAACTCACTACAACCAGTGTACAGAGTTGAGCCTCTTCTTGTCAAGAAAATATATAGGTCTTATAACACTTTTAGAAAGGCCAGTGATTAGAAGGCCCCCGAGCGCCTACGGACCTCTCATTGAGTCTTCGAGCACCCGATGTACGCTGGTTCGGTGCCTGACCTTATTCTCGTGCGCCACGGCCAATCGGCCTGGAACGAACTGAATCTCTTCACCGGCTGGACCGACGTCGATCTCACGCCCCAGGGCGAATCCGAAGCTCAATCTGCGGGCGAACTCGTGGCCGCCGAGTCCGACCTGGACCTTCGCGTCCTGCACACGTCGGTACTGACGAGGGCCATCCGCACCGCCGAGATCACCCTCCACGCCGCCGGCAGGTCGTGGCTCCCGGTTCGGCGCACGTGGCGACTGAACGAGCGCCACTACGGCGATCTCACGGGTAAGGACAAGAAGGAGACCGCGGAGCAGTTCGGCATCGAGCAGGTCAAGCTCTGGCGACGATCGTACGACGTTCCCCCGCCGCCCATGCCCGAAGGCGATCCCCGCAGCAGCCTCACCGACCCGCGCTATCGCGACGTGCCGGCCGAGTTCATCCCGGCGACCGAGTGTCTGAAGGACGTCGTCGCTCGGGTGACGCCGTACTTCGCCGACGTGATCGTCGAAGACCTCCGTAGCGAGGCCGTGCGCGGTGGCGCGGTCATCGTCGTCGCCCACGGCAACTCCATTCGCGCCCTTCGCATGGTCCTCCAGAACATCCCCGAGGACGAGATCGCCGAACTCGAGATCCCGACCGGTATCCCGTACCGCGTGACGCTGGACGACGGGCTCAACATCCTCGAGGCCGACTACCTGGGTGACCCCTCGGCCGCGGCGGCGGCGGCCGAGGCCGTCGCGCGCCAGGCCGGGTAGCTACAGCGCCGAGGGACCGCGTTCGTTGGTGCGGATCCGCACCACGTGCTCGATATCGGTGACCCACGCCACGCCGTCACCAATGGTGTCGGTGCGCGCCGCTTGGACGATCGCGTCGATCAGCGTGTCGACCAGTTCGTCCGTGCAGATGATCTCGACGCGGATCTTGTCCACGAAGTCGAACTCGTACTCCTTGCCCCGGTAGATCTCAATGTGACCCCCGGCGTGGCCGAAACCTCGAGCTTGGGTGACGGTCATGCCGGTGATGCCGACGTCCTTGACCGCGGTCTTCACCTCATCGAGCTTGAACGGCTTGACGACTGCGGTGACTATCTTCATTGTCTCTCCTTAGACGTTGTCGGAGTGTAGGTGGCTGGGTGTATCGAGCGGCTCACCGAAGGTCGGCTCCGGATAGGCCTCTTCTTCGTGAATCGCCACGTCTCCGATGCGCAGTGTCTCTTCATCTTCACGCAGTCCTCCGAGTACCCACTTCACAAAGTAGAAGATGATGGCGGTGGCGGTGGCGGTCCAGCAGATGATCCAGGCGGCCGCCAAGAACTGTTCCCAGAGTTGATGAAACGAATGGCCGTAGAACCACCCACTTACGGAGAACTCTCCGGACCCCTTGTAGTGCTTGCCGGCCACCCCATACTCCGTCATGTGCGGGTCCGCGAGGATTCCGACCAACAGACCACCGATGAGACCGGCGATGCCGTGGGTGTAGACCACGCCGAGGGCGTCATCGACCTTGGAGAAGGGGCGGACCTTGGAGAGGTAGTTCCACGCGAACCACACGACGGTCGAGGAGATCAGACCCACGAAGATCGCGCCCGTACCGTTCACGAAACCGGCGCTTGGAGTGATTGCGACGAGTCCGCAGAGCATGCCGTTGATGGCGCCGAGGAACGTGGGCTTCTTCTGCTTCGAGAGGAACATGTCCCACAGCAACCACGTGATGACTCCGACGGCCGTGGCGACGTTGGTGTTGAGCACCGCCGAGGCCGCCGAGGCTCCGGCGTAGAAGGGGTCGCCGCCGTTGAAGCCGTTCCAGCCGAGCCAGATGATGCCCGCGCCCACGGCGACCATCATCAGGTTGCTCGGGAAGGCGTTCTCACGGTCCTGCCAACGACGTGGTCCGAGGATCGCCGCACCGGTGAAGGCCGCGACGCCCGCTGAGAGGTGGATGACGTAGCCACCGGAGAAGTCGACCGCACCCTTTTGCGCGAAGAACCCACCACCCCACAAGAGCGCGGCGTTGACGCAGTAGACGCCCGTGATCCAGAGCGGCACGATCAAGAGCCACGCCTTGAACTTGAGTCGCCCGACGAACGCCCCGACGAACAAGAGCGGCGTGATGGCCGCGAAGACGAACTGGAAGTAGGCCAGCGTCGCGGTCGGGAAGTGGAAGGGGATCAGGGTATTCGCACCCGAAACGGCCTGTCCCTGTTCCGAGCTCGCGGTCGCGAGCGGCGTGAAGTGACCGATGAACCCGCTCCAGAACGAACCCGTGGCGCCAAAGTGCGCGAGCGGGCCGAAGGCCAGGTTGTAGCCCCAGAGCATCCACACGATGAGCGTGATCGAGAAGCCCGAGAAGATCATCAACATCGTGTTGACGATCCACTTCTTTCGCACGAGTCCGCCGTAGAGGACGGCGAGACCCGGCAAGCTCATCAGACCGACCAACGTGGCGGCGGTGAGCTGCCACGTGTTGTCAGCGGGATTCAGCCAATGGGGATACGGGATGTTCACTGCTGAGAGCACGTCCACTCCTCGGGTCACTAGGAGAGGGCGACGCTGACCTCAAGTTGATGGCACCAGTGTCCCAACCGAGGATTTCGAAACCGTTAGCAACGGGTTTCGAGAGTGTTAACAAGGACTGCTTCTAAGGAAGCCTTCAGGCTTGGAGGGAGCGCTCGACGACCTGGGCGATGTCCATGACCGACACCTCTTCGTCGCGGCCATTGGCCTTCACCGCGTCATCGAGCATGATCATGCAGAACGGGCAGGCCGTGGAGATGATGTCGGCGCCAGTATTCAGCGCCTCATTCGTCCTCTCCATGTTGACGCGCTTACCGATCGTCTCTTCCATCCACATGCGAGCCCCGCCGGCGCCGCAACAAAAGCCCTTCTCGCGACAGCGTCCCATCTCGACGGTCGTCACGCCGGGGATCGCGTCGAGCACGTCGCGCGGCTCGTCGAAGACCCGGTTGTGGCGGCCCAGGTAGCACGGGTCGTGGTAGGTCACCGTGCCCTCGTAGGCCACGCCCGGCACGAGCTTGCCGGTGGCGACGAGGTGGCTCAGCAACTGCGCGTGGTGGATCATCTCAAATTCGCCACCGAGACCGGGGTATTCGTTCTTCATCGTATTGAAGCAGTGCGGGCAACTGGCGACGATCTTCTTCGCGCCGACGTCATTGAGCGTCGCAATATTGGCCTTCGCCATCTCTTGGAAGAGATACTCGTTGCCCATGCGACGGGCCGGGTCGCCGGTGCAGGACTCGCGCGGGCCCAAGATGGCGAAACGCACCCCGGCTCGGTGCAGCATTCGCGCGGTGGACACCGCCTGCTTGCGGCCCCGCTCGTCGAGTGATCCGGCGCAGCCGACCCAGTAGAGATACTCGATGTCCTCGGGAATGGGTCCGTCGATGATCGGCACCTCGAAGTCGAGGGCGTCGAGCCACTGGGTTCGCTTGGACGCACCCAGTCCCCACGGGTCGCCCTGATTCTCCATGTTGCGCAGTAACAGTGCCGCTTCGCTGGGGAAGCGCGACTCCATCATCACTTCGAAGCGGCGCATGTCGATGATCGCGTCGACGTGCTCGATGTCGACGGGGCACTGTTCGACGCAACTGCCGCACGTGGTGCACGACCAGAGGACGTCCGGATCGATAGTGGTCGGCACCAGCGTCGCGACGTCCGTGTTGGATCCGCCCGAAAGAAGTCGATCGGCGGAAGCGAACATGTTGTCGCGCAGCCCCATGATGAGCAACTTCGGGCTGAGCGGCTTACCGGTCGTCCAGGCCGGACAGACCGATTGACAGCGCCCGCACTCGGTGCACGTGGAGAAGTCCAGCATCTGCTTCCACGTGAAGTCCTCCATCTTGCCCGCCCCGAAGACCGTGTCCTCGGTGACGTTCTCCATGTCCATGTCGGGCGTCTTGTCCAGTCCTCCGAGGGCGCGCGGCCGACGTGAGACGCCGATGTTGATCGGCGCGAGGAAGATGTGCAGGTGCTTCGAGTACGCGACGAAGACGAGGAAACCGGCGATCACCGCGATATTGAGGAGCAGGAAGACTGCTTCGAGCACCGCGTTCACGCCCACCCCGAGCGGAGCCAGCCAACTGGCGACCACGTGGCTCGCGAAGGCCCAGGGCGATGCGAACGACGCAAAGAACTGGGCCGTCGGAGTGAAGCCGGGCGGAACCTTGGCCAGGAACGGATCCATGCGTTCGAAGGGGAAGTAGCCGGTGTTGATCTGGGCGGCGCGGTAGATCAGCAGCGTGATGATGACCAACGAGATCATGAAGAGCACGGCCCACGCCGCACCCAAGTGGCTGCCGTAGAAGCGCGAGTCGCGTTCCTTGCGCGACGGCGCGCTCTTGATGCGGATGATGGTGAAGACGACCAGCGAGACCAGCACGGCGGTCGCGAAGAAATCCTCGGTGAAGGCGAGCCAGCTGTCGCGTCCAATGAGCGGAATGTGGAATCGGCGGCTGAAGAGCGATCCGTAGGCCTCGAGGATCGTCGTCATCAATATGGTGAATCCCCACATCGTGAAGAAGTGCGCCAGGCCCGGTACCGTCCACTTCAGCAGTTTTCGTTGGCCGGCGACTTCGACGACCTCGGCTTCAGAGACCTTGCGAAACCCCTGCCAGCGTCGAGGCGCGCTTTGACCCGATCTGATGAGCTTCGAGAGCCAATAGAACCGTCGTCCGGCAATCGCATAGAAGATGACCGTTACCGCGAGGCCGATAATGATTCGTGCTAGCACTGCGGTCCTCTCGTCACTGAATACATCGTCACTGCTTCTTGAAGTTCTCCGAGTACCGGCTGGGCGTCGGGCCACGCTGACCGGAGTACTTCGAGCCGAGGCCTTCAGATCCGTAGGGGCGATCGGCCGGCGTCGTCATCTGGAAGAAGCTGATCTGGCCGATCTTCATGCCCGGATAGAGCGTGATCGGCAGATTCGCGACGTTCGACAACTCCAGGGTGATGTGCCCGTCCCAGCCGGCGTCGACGAAACCGGCGGTCGAATGGATGACGAGGCCCAATCGTCCGAGCGAACTCTTTCCGTCCAGTCGTCCGACGATGTCATCGGGGATCGCAATGCGCTCGGTCGTCGAGCCGAGCATGAACTCACCCGGGTGCAGGATCATCGGCGACTCCGGACCGACGTCAATCAACTCGGTCAGGTCCTCTTGGGCGTCGCGCACGTCAATGACGCGCTGCGTGTGGTTCCGAAACACCCGGAAGAACTGATCGATGTGGAGGTCGACCGACGACGGCTGCACGCAGTCTTCGCCCAAGGGATCAATGATGATTCGGCCCTGCGCAATGGCTTCTTTGATGGAGCGATCGGAGAGGACCATAACGACGCCACGATACTCCGTTCGACCATTTCCATTGAGGTGCGAAACGGCCGTGCCGCAGAGGCCTCCTAGGAGAGGACCCGCCGGCGGAAGTTGCGCAATCCAACGGCCAGGAAGAACGCGCCGAAAGTGATCATCACGGGATAGACGACGTAGAGGTGCATATGGGGGGCGTCGGTGAAAGCGGCGCGCATGCCCTCGTTGACGTAGACCAGCGGATTGATGAGCACCAGCGTCTGCAACCAGTGAAAGCCGCCGATCTTCACGGGCGCCAGATGCGTCCAGGGGTAGTACGTGCCGCCGAGGAACGTGATGGGCAGGATCACGAAGCCGAACATGAGTCCGATGTTCCGGGGTTCGAACGACGTGCCGAGGGTCAGACCGAGCCCGGCCATCGCGACGCAGGCGATGGGCACGAACGTGAGGATGATCAGCCAATGCAGCGAGATGTTCGCCTCCACCCCCGCGGCGTGCACCACTGAGGCGATCGGAAAGACGATCAGGGCGGCGATGAGGCCCTGCACCGATCCGGACAAGACCTTCGACATGGCGACGAGCCAGATCGGACACGGCGCCTGCACCCGATCTTCGATCTCACGCGTGAAACCGAACTCCTGGGACATCGTGAGCGCGATCGATTGGACGCCTTGGAACATCACCGAGATTCCGACAACGCCAGGAACGAGCACCGTGGCAAAATCCGCCGCACCGGTGGCGCTCGAGCCGCCGACCGCTTGGCCGATCTTGGGGAAGACGAAGAGGAACACGAAGCACAGGAGGAACGGTTGGACCAGGGTCCGTAACACGAACTCGCGCTTGGTCTTCCACAGCACCACGAGGTCGCGCAGAATCAAAGCCCCCAGGGCCGTGCGGCTGGCTTCGAAGACGCTGCGAGTTGGATGCACCTCAAATGTCGTGTTCGCACTCATGCCTCGCGCAACTCCTTGCCGGTCAGGTTGATGAATACCGTTTCGAGGGTCGGCTCGGCCACCGCGAGATCGAGAATCTCGACGTTCGACGTCTCGGCCGACGCCACGATTCGGGGAACCAGTCGCTCGGTACTCCTCATTTCGACGATGAGTGAATTCTCCTGCACGCGCGTCGACACGATGGCGTCGATGTCGCGCTTCAGACTTTGCGCCAATTGGTCCGGACTCGCCGCGACCTTGATCGTGACGATGGTGTCGGCTCCGGTGCTCTTCTTGAGATTCGATGGCGTGTCGAGCGCGAGGATCTTCCCGTGATCCATGATCGCCACCCGACCGCAGAGTTGATCGGCCTCTTCCATGTAGTGCGTCGTCAACATGACGGTCTGTCCCGCACCGTTGAGTTCGGTCAGCATGTCCCAGAGCGCGAGACGACTCTGGGGATCGAGCCCCGCCGTCGGTTCGTCCATGAAGAGCACGGCCGGGTTGTGGAAGATCGCGCGAGCCACCATGAGTCGCTGCGCCATACCACCCGAGAGTGCGTAAATCGATGCCTTCGACCACTTCGAGAGCGAGAAGCGCTCGAGCAGTTCGTCCGACCTGCGCCGCGAGTCCTTGGCGTTGATGCCGAACAAGCGCCCGTGGAAATAGAGATTCTCCCAGACGGTGAGCTGTCGATCCAGCGTGTTCTGTTGCGAGACTATTCCCGAGAGCTGTTTCACGAGAGCGGGATGTTTCTTCACGTCGATGCCCGAGAGGTACGCCGTACCCGACGTGGGCACGACTCGCGTGGTCAAGATGCCGGCGGTCGTGGTCTTGCCCGCGCCGTTCGGTCCCAGGAGTCCGAAGATCTCGCCACGATGAACCTCGAGGTTGAGTGAATCGACGGCGGGAACGTCCATCGTCGGATACTGCTTCGTTAGATTCTCCGTACGAATGATCTCTTCGACGTCAGCGGCCACTGATCTCTCCGTCTTCGCCGAGCGTCGTCACGGATGTACCTTACGGCGAGTCCGCGGCGCAGACTCAGTGTGGCGACTCTGTTGAGGTGGTACTAACACCCCACGATGGTGTGCGGTCAACTTTCTGGCAATCGGCAAGAGCAACGCCGAAGATGGATCGTCGTCGACCGCGAGGGGATTCGGGCCACTGATGAACAATCAAACGTACGAGTTCGCGTGGTACCGATTCCGCGCGACCTTCGCACGTCGTTTGACGGCGTACTTAAGTGTGGTCTTGCTGATCGGCCTGACCGGTGGTCTTGCCATGGCTTCGGTCGCGGCCGCGCGACGTACGCAGTCCTCCTACCCCACGTTTCTCGCAAGCACGAATCCTTCGACTTTGACGTTGGCCGTCTTCGGTGCCTCAAACGGCGGGAAGGGCACAGCGTCCCTCGTCCCGAAGATTGCTCGACTAAAGGACGTTGCGAACGTTCGCGCACTCGCTTCCGGCGACGCGGTTCTTCTGAGCCGCTCTGGTGCTCCTCTTCTGAGCACGATCAATAGCGTCGTCCTCGGCGGAAGCCTCGACGGCTACCTCGCCCAAGAGGATCGACTTTCGCTAGTGCGGGGACATTTCTCCAATCCGAAGAGTCTCAACCAGATCGAAGTGACGCCGGGTGCGGCACGCATCTGGAACGTCCACCCGGGCCAAAGGGTTCCCATCGGTTTCTACGCACCGAGTCAAGCGAGACTGCCGGGATTCGGCACCCCGAAAGTCAAACCAATGTTGACGGTGCACGCAACGGTTACCGCCGTCGTGGCGATGAACAGTGCGATCGTTCAAGATGACGTAGACCGGTCCTACGGGTTCGCGTTCTTAACGCCTGCCATGACCAAACGAGCCGCGTCGATCGATCCCGATTGGACCATGCCGGTCTACTACGCGATTCAGTTGCGCCACGGCGACCGCGGTCTCGCTAAAGTTCAAGCACAATTGGTGCGACTCATTCCTTCGCATGATTCGTATGAGTTTCATAACTCTTCGAGCGTCACGGCAACGGTCGAACTGGCGGTGAAGCCCGAGTCGGTCGCACTGGGTGCGTTTGGCATAATTGCCGCCCTCGTGTGTCTGACTCTCTCGGTCCAGGCGCTCTCGCGACTGTTGCGACGTGGCAACGAGGAGCGCAGCATCCTTCATTCGCTCGGGGCGAGCCAAACGGACACCTTCGTTGAGAGCATGATCGGTGCATTCGTGGTCTTGGTCGTTGGCGTCTCACTGGCGGTCATCATCGCCGTGGCGCTCTCACCGCTCGCACCACTCGGACCGGTGCGTCCCGTGTATCCCGACCGCGGCATCGCGTGGGATTGGACCGTGCTCGGTTTGGGAGCGGTAATTCTTCTCGGAGTGCTCGGAAGTTCAACAATTCTCATCGCGCTCGCGAACTCGCCGCAGCGCATCAGATCGGCCCAGTCCGTCCGATTCAGACGCTCGGCGACCGTTCGCCGACTCGAACTCTTCGGTCTCCCGCTCGCTCCGACCATCGGAGCGCACTTCGCCCTCGAATCGCCGCGCGGGCGAAGCGAGGTGCCCGTTCGATCGATCCTCGTCGGCGCGGTGCTCGCGGTGACGTTGATGACTACGACACTTACGTTCTCGAGCGGACTTCACTCTCTGATCACCCGTCCTGCCCTCTACGGCTGGAACTGGAACTACATGCTCAATCCGAGCAATAACGTGCCGCCCATCGCATTGCGCGAATTGAACCATGATCCCGACGTCGCACAGTGGAGCGGTACAAACTATAACGTCGTGACGGTGGACGGACAGACCGTCCCGATGTTGTTTGGTCCTCTTCGCGCCAAGGTCGTGCCCCCAATCTTGTCGGGACACGGTCTGCGTAATGACCACGAGATAGTCCTCGGCGACCAAACCCTGGCCTTATTGCACAAACACGTAGGCGAGACTGTCTCAGTCAGTTACGGTTCCCCTTCGAGTGCACCGATCTATATTCCGCCCACCAAACTGACGATCGTGGGCACGGCGACGTTTCCCGCCGTGGGCTACGCCACCGCCATTGCCGAACACACCTCAATGGGTACCGGCGCACTCCTCCCGGAGGGATTCGCCCCGCGCACGTTCTCTCAGGCAATCGCGAGCAAGGATCCGATTCTCAACGGTCCCGAACTGGTCTTCGTGCGACTGCGCTCCGGCGTGAGCGCGGCGGCCGGCAAGCGCAATCTCGAAAAGATCGCGCACGACGCGAACGTCGCCTTCAACAAAGATCAGAACGCCTTCGGCAACTACGTTACGGTCCTCGGCGTGCAGCGACCGGCGCAGATCGTCGACTACCGCTCGATCGGGGCTACACCCGTGTTACTGGCGACCGGCCTCGCCGCTGGCGCCGTGATCGCGTTAGCCCTCACCCTGGCCGCGTCGGTGCGACGGCGACGGCGCGACCTCGCCATCATGAAAACGCTCGGATTCACAAAACGGATGCTCGCCGCCGCGGTGACGTGGCAGGCGACGGTCGATGGCCTCATCGGCGCGGTTATTGGCATACCCCTTGGAATCCTCTTAGGCCGAGAACTTTGGACGCTCTTCGCTCGTGACATCAACGCCGTGCCCCAGCCCACGGTTCCCGCAACCGCCATTGTCATCGTGGGATTCGGTACTCTCGTGGTCGCGATCATGGCTGCGTTGTGGCCCGGTCGACGTGCCGCGTCCACCCCACCGGGACTCGTATTGCGATCCGAATAAAGCGACCGACGCGGAGCGTCACGACGGTGGTCCCGATCACGACGAGCGAGTTCGACCCCGCAGATCAGCCACTACCGTGCGTGCGGCCCCGTACCCGCACATTCCGTGCACGCCACCGCCCGGCGGCGTCGACGCCGAGCACAGGTAGAGCCCCGGCGTCCCGGTGCGGTACGAATTCCAACGAGCCGTTGGGCGAAAGAGGGTCTGTCGCAGCGTGCCGGCGCCCCCGGTGATGTCGCCACCCAGGTAGTTCGGGTTGTGACGTTCTCCGTCGGCCGTCGAGGTTACGACGCGTTGGAGGATCAGATCACGAAAGCCCGGAGCGAATCGCTCGATCTGGCTCTCGATGCGCTCGGTCATGTCAACGTCGGATCCATTCGGAACGTGACAGTACGCCCACAACGTCTGCTGGCCCTTTGGCGCTCGAGTGTCGTCCACTACGCTCGCCTGGACGACGATGCAAAAGGGCGTGTCCGAGTGACGACCCTGCGCGACGTCCTTTTCCGACGCCGCGACCTCGTCGAACGCGCCGCCTACGTGGACCGTCCCCGCGCGACGACACGCTTCCGCGGTCCACGGCACAGGACCGGAGAGGGCCCAGTCGACCTTGAACACGCCCGGGCCTCGCTGAAAGCGCGCAACGCCGGACTTGTAGCGCGCGCTGAGCCGTTCACCGGCGATGTCGACGAGGCCGTGCGCCGAAGTGTCAAAGAGCGTTGCCCGAGACCTAGGGAGATCACCGAGTTGGCGGATGGGCCGATCCACGTGAAGCGTCACGCCCTCAGCGCTCAGCGCCGTCACGAGCGCGTCGATCAGTTTCGCGCTGCCGCCTTCCACGACGGGCCAGCCACCCTCGTGGGCGGTCACGTTCAAGAAGAGCCCGAAGGCCGCCGTGACCGGTGCGTCGAGCGGCAGCATCGAGTGCGAGCACAGTCCCGCGATTAGCGCTTGGGCTTCGGATGTCGTGAATCGCTTCGCCAAGTGTGTGGCGCTCGGCAGTCCGTTGCGTGCGAAACGCGCCATCGTCAGCGGATGACGCGGTGGTGACCGAAGTGGGGCGAGGACCGAGGCGGCCAGAGCCTCGGCGTCGTCCACTAACGGAGAGAACAGGCGTCGGTACTTCGCCGCGTCGGCGCCGAGTGACGTCGCGGTCTGCGCCACCGACCCCTCGACGGCGACGGCTTGTCCGCCGTCGAGCGGGTGGGCCAGCGCGACGTCCGGTCGCAACATCGTCACCGCGTCACACAAGTCGGCGAACGCGCGAAAGAAAGGTGAAATCGTCACCATGGATTGGATCGTCGAGCAGACGTCGTGCTGGAAACCCGGCAGGGTCAGTTCCTCGGTGCGACAACCGCCGCCCGGACTCGCCGCTCCTTCGAAGACCTCAACCGAGAGTCCGGCTCGCGCGAGGGTCAACGCCGCCGCCAGTCCGTTTGGTCCCGACCCGACGACGACGGCGTCCAGCGACGACCCTGAGCTCACAGTTCGAGCACCGTGTGCTGCGTCGCCACGGTGACGACTGGAGCACCACTGAATCGATCGGCGAGTGCGTCGAGTTCGTCGTCGACGCGACTCTGTTTGTGGTGAAAGAGCACGACCTGGCGCACGTTCGCCCGACGAGCCAATTCGACCGCGTACTCCGCCGCCGAGTGACCGAAGTAGGCCTCCGCGGCCAGCTCTTCGCGCACGAGTTGCGCGTCATGGATGAGGACGTCCGCGTCCTCGCACAGTGACATCGCGGCCTGGTGGTATTCACCCAAATCATCGGGGCCCGGTCCGAGGGCGGTCGGGCAATGATCGGGCATGTACACGATCGTCGAGGAGCCGTCGCTGACGCGCAGTCCGTAGGTTCGTCCTCCCTTATGGGGGATCTCCTCGACCAGGACACTGAACCCTTCGATCTCTAAGGAGGACGAGGAGAGGGGGACGAACGACCAGTCACCGCGCAGTTCATCGGCCCGAACGGGAAAATGGGGCGGTGACATTCCCCGCGAGAGCACTTCGAGCGGGTCCGAGCCGTCGAGTTGGTCGGGCACGAAGAGCGTCACGCGCGAGTCGGTGCGATCGGTGGCGTCACAGAATGGGAGGCCGTGCACGTGGTCCCAATGCAGATGCGTGAGGAGGATCGAACCGCGGAACGGCTCGCCGTTCATCAACGAACTGGTTCGGCGGATCCCCGTACCGGCGTCGAGGAGCAGCGACGGAACTGCTCCGTCGTGGGCGATCGCCACGCACGACGTATGGCCGCCGTAGCGTACGAACTCCTCGCCCGGTGCGGGTGTTGAACCTCGGACTCCGAGGAAAGTAACCCGCACGCGGTCAGCCCGAGTTCGATTCTTCTCGGCGGTGTCCGGTGGAGAGTTCCTGGAGAGACTCGCGATCGAACGACTCCGCGGGCACGGAGGCCACCCGACAGTCGGTCACCGCCACGAGCGATGACGTCCTCTTCCCACCATCTAGGTGCGCACGCTCGCCCAGCATCGCTCCGGGGCCGTACTCGGCCACGCGCTCGCCATCAACCTCGACGCGCAAGACGCCGTCAAGGACCAGGTACACATCCGAACTCTGGTCACCCTGCGTGACCAGCATCGTTCCACGCTTCACCTTTCTAATCTTAGGTTTGGCTGCGCCCTTCATCAGTTTCTGGGAGAGGTTTCGTTCGAGGGCGGTTTCCACGGTCGTGACGAAGGCATCGGAGTCCTGGTGACCCCACGGCGTCTCCTTGCCGAAGGACTTGCGATACCAGTCAGCGAAGTCGATGAGTCCGGACTTCGCACTGAGCTGGCCGTGGTCGTCATAGACCCAGTGACGGGGGAACCGACTGGCGCCCACGAGTGCACCCTTGGACTGACCGTTCGTGTACATCGTGAGCGACAGGGTCGTCCACGCCAGCGGTGCCTGCCATTGCACGAACGGCGCTCGGCGAACTCGTCGCGGGGCGGGCATCCCGGTACGTCCGCCGGCGGTCTGGATGAATCGGACCCAGCCGTCGCCGTAGACCGGCTTCATCTTGATGTCGGGCAACGCGACGGCCTCGAAGACCTTGCTCACCGGGCCGAGTTTGACGGTCGTCGAGCCGATCATGCCGGCGCCGGTGTAACTGGCTCCAATGATCTCGCCGCTGGCGTTGACTTGAATCGACGCCGAAAGACGGTTCGCGAAGCGGAATCGATCGGCGGTGCGAAGCGCGTCGAGATCCTCGATCTCATCCGGCGGCGCCGGGTCGTAATGGGCCATCCCGACGTCGAAGGGTAAACGGGTTCCCCCCTGAATCGCTTCGGAGGGAATCCATGACAGTGAAGTGACTGAACTTTGGTATCGCATGGGACCATCGTCGCGGCAGAAAAAGGTGCGGTAAATAGTGGTACCGCACTACTCGATGGGGGTCTAACACCCCCTCATTTCGTGGGGTCTGCCCCCTTTTTGATCACGTGACGAAGACCGAGAATTAGCTCACCATGAGTGAGCACAGCGTCGACAACATCTCGGCCATCACCGTATTTCTCGCCGACGACAATTTGCTCGTTCGCGAAGGCGTGCGCGCACTCATCGATCGACAGAGTGACTTACAAATCGTCGGCGTGGCATCGGACTACGACGAGACCGTCGCGGGGGCCACCGCGACCGCCCCCAACGTCCTGGTGACCGACATCCGCATGCCGCCGGCGTTCAACCGCGAAGGCATCGACGCGGCCAAGGAGGTGCGCAAGCGCCACCCCGGCACCGGGATCGTGATCCTCTCGCAGTACGACGACCCCGAATACGCCGTGGCCCTGCTCGCCGAAGGTTCGGCCGGCTACGGCTATCTGCTGAAGGACAACCTCGCGCAGGGCAACCAACTCATCGAAGCGATACGCATGGTCGCGACCGGGGGAACCGCACTCGACCCCACGATCGTCGAATCGTTGATGCGACCGGTCACGTCGAACAGCGAACTCTCGGACACCGAAGAGTCGCTCCTCGCGTTCGTCGCGGAAGGTAAGCCGATCAAGGCGATCGCTGCTGCGAGGCGAATGACGCCCGAAGCGGTCGACGCCCAGGTCGAGGATCTCTTTCGAAAGCTCGCCGCCGAGGTGAGTGCCGGCCACCAGGGCGCGCTCGATCGCCTGCGTAATCTCCATCGCGCCATCGTTGACCGCGAGGAGCAGGGCGAGACGCTCTCACGATTGTTGCCGGGTGGCATCGCCGAGAAACTCCGTAAGGAGGGCAGACGGATCGGTGAAACCGAGCGGCTCAACGTCACGGTCATCATGAGCGACATCCGTTCGTATTCGACGATCGCCGAGCACGCCGACCCGAGCGAATTGGCCGGACAACTCAACACCCATCGCGCCGCGATGAATCGCGCCATTATTGGGGAAGGGGGAACGGTCATGCAATTCGTCGGCGACGCGGTGATGGCGGTCTTCGGTGCCCCGGTGCCCAGTGACGATCACGCCGATCGAGCCGTCGTCGCGGCCGCCAGCATGCACGCCCTGCAGAACGAGATCAACGTGACCTGGGAAACGGAAGGACTGCCGGCCTTTGGTCTCGGCATCGGCCTTTCGACGGGCGAAGTCGCGGCCGCGCTTCTCGGTTCCGAAGAGCGACTCGAATACACGCTCGTCGGGGATACGGTCAACTTGACCCAGCGGCTCCAGCAGCTCGCGTCGGCCGGCGAGACGGTGATCTCCGAGCCCACCAAGAACGCGCTGTCACTCGACATCGAGACCGTCGAGCTGGACGCCCAGTTGGTCAAGGGCCGTGATACTCCCGTGACCTCGTTCAAGATCCTCGCGCTCACCCGCAACGAACCAAGTTTCAATACATCAAGTGAAGGAGAAACTCCATGACCACCACCGAATCTGACGCGAGCCCACGAGAGGCATCGGCGTTACCGGCACTCGAAGTGCGCGGCGTGCGAAAGACCTTCGAGGCGGAACTCGCGCCCGTGCGGGCCCTGCGCGGTGTCGATCTCACGGTCGAACGAGGAACGTTCGTCGCCTTGATGGGACCATCGGGATGCGGCAAGTCGACGTTGCTCAATCTGGTCGCCGGACTCGAAGAGGTTGACGAAGGTTCGATCAGCGTCGCCGGCGAGTCGATGTCCGAAGGATCAGAAGACGATCACGCGTTGATTCGACGCAAGCACATCGGCATCGTCTTCCAGTTCTTCAACCTGCTCGAGGGCATGAGCGTGCTCGAAAACGTCGCGCTCCCGGCGATCATCGCCGGCCGCAATCGCAAGGCCGCCGAGTCGCGCGCGCGCGACCTGCTCGACCTCCTCGGCATCGCCGACAAGGCGTCCGAGATGCCGGGTGTCCTCTCGGGGGGCCAGCGACAGCGCCTCGCCATCGCGCGAGCACTCGCGAACGAGCCGACGCTTCTGCTGGCCGACGAACCGACCGGTGCGTTGGACTCGGTCGGAGGACAAGAGGTCATCGAGTTGCTCAGCCGACTTCACGCGGCCGGCCAAACAATCATTCTGGTGACGCACGACGCGCAGGTCGCCAACGCCGCCGATACGGTGTTGCGAATGCGCGATGGTCGTATCGTGAGTGACGATGGCGCGGGCGACGGCGACTCCGACGCCGTGACAACGATCGGCACGCTCTGAGCACCCGCGACGTGGTGAGCACGGTGCGAACCCCCGGCTCGATGACGACACACCGAACGACGTCATCGCGAGATCGACTGGCCTCGGTCGGCGTCGCCCTCCTCGGCGTGATTGCCGCACTCGTTGCTCTCGTTGACGCACCGCACGCCGCCCAGGTCGTCCTTTGGAGCACGAGCGCGGTCGCGGTCGCGAGTTGGGCGGTCGCGGGCGTGGTCCTCGTGGGACGAACGCCTCGTCTCGGCTTCAACTGTTCGCTCGTCGCATTCGGCGGCGGTCTGGTGATACTCGTGATGCGCGTCGGTGACCACCACGGACTCGGCGTCGACAATGCAACACGGCGACTCGCCGACGTGCTCGCCCTTCTCACGATGGCGGTCATCGTCCAGGTCGTACTTTCCTTGCCCGACGGAGTACTCAAGACCAGGGGTCGTCAACTCGGCGCCGCCGCGTGGTACGGCGTCGCCATCGCCTTATGCGTGTACTACGTCGCCGGCGCGAAGGCGCTCACACCGTGGCCCCTCGCACTTGGTTGGTGCGTCGCTCTCGGCTCAGCGTTGCCGGCTCTGCGGGGTCGATACGTTGACGCCTCTGCGCGTTCTCGTCAGCTGGTCCAATCACTCGTCGGAGGTTCGGCGCTGTCACTCACTGTGGTCGTCGTCCTCATCACGCTTCACTCGCTGGTCGACTGGCCCGTTCATGTCGGTGCGCCACTCATCGCCCTTTCGTGCCTGGTGCCGCTCGGGCTCGCGGTCGGAGCGTCAAACGCCGCGTCGCACGCCGACCGGGTCTTGGTACACCTCATCACGACGTTGGGCACGGTCGCGATCGTGGCCGGTGCGTACCTGCTCGCGGTACGCGGGTTCGACAAGGCGCCGGCGACGCACGCCGACCGCAACCTCCTGTGGTGGGCCATGGCGGCAGCCGCCGTCGCGGCCATTGCCCAGTTGGCGCTCCGAGGTCGCTTCTCGCGGATCGCCACCAGCTTCACCTACGGGGCGCGCGAGGCCCCTGACGAGGTAGTTCGCTCATTCGGTACTCGCATGACCCGGGCGATCCCCATGGACGAGTTACTACTGCAACTCGTCGAATCGCTCCGCAAGACGCTGACGCTCGCGTCGGCCGAGATCTTCACGGGCAACGGTGAGGTGCTGGACCTCGTGGTGTCGGTCCCCGACCGACCGACTCGATCGCTTCACGTGACGCGCGACGAACGACAGGTGATTTCGCGCGCCGGGGTGTCCGGGAACGCGTGGGCCTCGGTCTGGTTACCCTCGATTGCCACGAGCGACGCCGTTGGTCCCATGCGCGTCGCGCCCATCAGCCACGCGGGAGAACTCCTCGGCATCATCGTGGTCTCGAAGGTCGAAGGCGCCGTGGCGTTTCGTGAAGATGATGATCGGGTGCTCGCCGACCTCGCCCGACAAGTCGGACTCGCCCTTCATAACGCGCAGCTCGACACGGCACTTCAGAGTTCGATGGATGAACTTCGTCGCCAGGCCGACGAACTGCGCGCCTCGAGAGCCCGCGTCGTCGCGAGTGGCGACGCGGAACGTCGACGCGTGGAGCGCAACCTGCATGACGGCGCCCAACAACATCTCGTCGCCTTGGCCGTGAACCTACGACTCACGAAGGACGTCGTCGCCGAGGACCCGGAGATGGCCGCGCAAATGCTCGACGAACTAGGTCAAGCGGTACAAGAAACGATTCGCGAACTACGTGAACTCGCCCACGGCATCTATCCGCCACTCCTCGTCGACAGCGGACTGGGAGAGGCCCTGAAGGCAGTGGTAAACCGATCGCCGCTCGACATTGAGTTGAACACCGAAGGAATTGGCCGCTACGGCGGCGACGTCGAAGCAGCCGTCTACTTCTGCTGTCTCGAGGCCCTTCAAAACGCCGGTAAGCACGCCGCGTCGGCGCACGTGGTCGTTCGCGTGTGGGAGGAGTCGGGCAGTCTCCTCTTCGAAGTGCGCGACGACGGACCGGGCTTCGACGTGCGGACCGCGCAGCGGGGCCACGGCTACGTCAACATGATGGACCGACTCGGTGCTATCGGTGGCGCGGTGCGCTGGGAATCCGAGATCGGGCACGGCACCGCGATTCGCGGTTCGTTGCCGCTGGACTAAATCACGTCGCGAACGCGACCTCGTTGCGCTGGTCCCAGAGACGTCGCAACGTCGTCGCGCCGAGTTGCTCCTTGTGCACGTAGGCGCGGGCCCCACTCGCCGTGGCGTCGGGCGGCAGGTCGCTGATGTCATACGTCGAACAGAGGATGACGAACGTCTCCGGGAGCTCTGCGACAATGCGACGCGTCGCTTCGATGCCACCCATCTCGGGCATGTTGATATCCATCAGCACGACATCGGGATGAACCTCTTCCGCGAGTTCGAGAGCCTTCACCCCGTTCTCCGCTTCGCCCGCGAGCGAGAAGCCCTCGGACCTGCGTATGACAGCGCGCGCGGCCATTCGAAAAGGTGCTTGGTCGTCCACGACGATGACAGAGAGGGGCTCTTCCATGTGTAAAGTATCTCACTTCGGCGTTCCCATAGGTAGTGAGGTGCCTTCCACGAAGGGGGTGTGGTTAACCTCCCGCGCTCTCCCCTAAATAGACGAGTACGGCCTTCACACGGCGATTCAAATCGTGTTCTTCGGATAGGCCGAACTTGGCGAAAATTGAATTCGAATGCTTCTCGACGGCCCGCTCCGAGACACCGAGACTCTTAGCGATCGCTCCATTGGACTTACCCTGGGCCATCTCGCTCAATATCTCGGTCTCGCGCGGCGTCAACCAATCGAGGTCACTCTTCGGCCGATGTGAGCGCGCCTTCACGAGTTCATCGACGACCAACGGATCGATGACCGAACCACCTTCGGCGACAACTCTTATAGCGCGCGACAATTCACTCGCTCCGGCCACTCGTTCTTTGAGCAAATACGCGCGGCCGGCCGAACCGTCCTCGAGAAGAGCCAGCGCGTACGCCGGTGCGGTGTACTGACTCAGCACGACGACACCAACGTTCGGGCGGTTCTCGCGCAACCACGCGGCGGCCCGAATTCCCTCATCGGTGCCGGTAGGCGGCATACGGATATCCGTGACGACGACGTCCGGTTCGCACGTCGTGATCAGTTCGATCAATTCGGGATAGTCGCTGCCGACACCCACCAATTCGAAGTAATCGTCACTACTTATCAGACGGGTGATGCCCTCGCGCAAGAGCGCGTTGTCCTCGGCCAAGACCACCCGGATAGTCACGAACAGAACGTACCATCGAAGCCCGACCGCATGGATGGTCGTTGACCGAGTGTCGACAGGTGAGTTGATGAACACCACGGAACCGATCGGTGCTCTAGTCCTCTCTAAGCGCCTCGGCCGGACGAACCCGTACCGCGAGGAGAGCGGGACCTAACGCGAGTGCGACGCCGCCCAGCGCAATGACGCTGCACACGGCGAGGATCAACGCGACGGGAATCACCTCAACGGGCACGGCCCCAAGGTGTGTGGCGAAGAGACGCCACACCGCCCGACCGGCAACGATTCCCACCGGTACGCCAATCACAAGGCCGACAGCGACGACGGTCAACGCCTGCCAGCACGTCGCCACCAATACCTGACGCCGTACGAATCCCAAGACCTTCAAAAGTGCAACCTGACGGCGCCGTCGTGCGACGCTGACGAAGAGAAGGTGCGCGAGCGTTGCGGCACCGAAGAGGGCCAGAGTAATGCCGAGCAGAAGGGGGAAGTCCACGGCCTGGCCAAAATTGGCGAGGTTCACGGGTACCGACAACACGTTCACCTCTTGGGAGAACTCGCGCTGCAGCCGCCGCAGCTCGGCGTGACCCGCCGTGCCAGGTGCGATCCCGACGGCCATTCCCAATCCCGAAATCGTCTTGACCAGCCCCTGCTCACACGTGGACTCACTAGGGCTGCCCGCGCACGCGAGGGACAGCGCCGCGTGGAACGAAATCACCGCTCCGGTGCCAAGTCCCCCGCTGCTGAAGGTTGGCGGAAGGACCACCGTCCCGACCACCCGAAAGACGCGCAGATGCTTCTTTCCACTCTTATTGACTAATCCAATTCTGACGCTCGATCCGACGTGCAGTTTCGCTTGGGCCATCGTCGTCGAACCGAGCACGATCTGCGATTCGCCGTGTGGCGCATGGCCGTTGACGAGTGAGAACGCCATGGGGCCCTTGGCGACATTGACGAAAGTTCCCTCAACCGGAACGGTCCCGACATCCAGATACTTGCCCGTAAAGCCCCAAGTGATCTTGGTGACCGCGGGGTCGGTCTTCATTGTCGCCAGGGCCGTTTTCACTTGTGGTGCCGTCATGTTGCCCAAGTCCAGCTGCCAGTTCTGACCGTAGAGCGGTGGTGTCGTGACGAGATGCGTGAGGCTAGCGCCAAAGACCGATGTCGCCACCAGAGCGACCACGGCCACCGTGGCTCCGACTAGCGCCGTCACCACCGGGACGCTGGTACGTCCTCTCCCTCGATCGAGCGCGTTTCGCACCCCGACCACCATGCTCGCTGGCGCCCCCGCCCGTGCCACCAGTGTCGCCGCGGACACGCTATGCCCAGCGGGCGGTTCGTGCGTGTTCTGAGCGCTGCGGCTCTGCGCTGCGCGCGACGACGGCACGACGGCCAACGCGATGACCGTGGCCACGACGATCAAAACACCCACCCCGAACAACACCGAGCTGAACACGAAACCGAGACTCGAGGAGGCCGCCCTCGCCTCTCCGACCGGCGTCAGATCAGAGAGCGCGTAGGCGAGAGTCACACTTCCGATCGCGCCCGCGATCCCAATCGCCCCGGCCCGCATCAAACCCAGTCCCCACAGTTGGCGAGGTCGAAGTCCCAGGGCGGCGAGCGTTGGATACGATTCACGCTCAACGAGACTTTGTCGCGACAATGCCTGGCCAATTAGTGCCAGTCCGGCGAGTATCGCGAACAGAACGAAGAACCACCATCCCGTCGCCTGAGGCTGGATCGATTGGCCCACGGAAGCCAGCGAAGTGTCCAGATTTTGGACGTAGACAAATCCGTGTCCCTGGTGATGGTTGACATAAGGCTGAAATGCCGGCATGTCGTTTTGGCCATGACGAAGTCGCACCTCGAAGATTTTGAGTCGTACAACGGACTGTCCAATACTCTGGTCAAACGCGCGACTCGTAAAGAGGGAGTAGCTCGGGGTGCTCGAAGGAAAGTCGTTCTCGCTGGCTTCGATTCCCACCACGCGAAATTGCACTACGGGTCCGTGTGGAGCGAAGTAGTTGTTGCTCACGATCCACTCGTGGCGCTGGCTCAACTTGTAGAGCGGTACGGACACGATCGAGCCAATCTGCAGGCCAAACTGTTGTTGCATCGAGAAACCGACAAGTGCGTCGTGCACTCGAGTGGGAAAGCGACCTGACAAGAGTTTTATGGTCGTGCTTTGGTGCGAAGTCGGCAGGCCCTCGACGTTGAGATCCTGATTCGGAATGAACTGCCCGCGCGTCGTGCCGTTGCCATTGCCGTAATAAAAGTCGGACGTCACCTTTGACACGTACGGTAGATTGAAGTACTCCTTGGCGAGTTTCGACGATGAAAAGATCTCCGCGTCGTATCCGTAACGCTGGGTGAAACTCGCAAACGCCGATGACGTCCTTTGGGCCGTCGACGCGCCCGCCAGGACGGTGCCGCCGATGAGGGTCACCAATAGTGAGAGAGCCAACCACGAGGTCCAACGCCGATGGAACTCGGCGCGAAACACGACCAAGATTGAGCGCACGGTCCTCCCCCAAAATTAGGTCTCAGTATGCCCGCGAACGTCGCGACGTGAAATGGTGTCAGCCCCTGAGACAACGTCGTACTACCACCCACGACGTACCAACGGGTCCGGCACCGGTGACCGCAGCGATACGATGGACGCCTACGCGGGCGTAGTTCAGCGGCAGAACATCAGCTTCCCAAGCTGAGAACGCGAGTTCGATTCTCGTCGCCCGCTCCAACGTGTTTGGTCAAAAAACACTTATTTGCAAGGCATTGAAGGTGACCAATAGTGACCGCGGGTGACCGCAAATGCCCGTGGCTCTGGGCCGTCAACCAACACCTCGAGCGAACTTCGTATCGGGTTTCGTAATTAGTTCCATATAGCGTCCCCTTGGTTATCAACTTTGTTCTTCTGTAAACATTGGAAGGAGCCCGCAGGTGGAGCGATCTTGAGCTCTTCTATCGAGATGTGCCAAGTGGCGGCGCCCCGGGATCGACCGCAACGTAGCCGTTATTGACGTCGTTGACGAAACCGGAAAACTGCAGGCTTGAGGGAGTGAACGCACTCGCACGGAATTGCCCTACGCCGATTCGCACTGTGGTTGCGGCATTGTGTTCTCAGGCCTGCGGGGCAACCTTCACTCAGCGCACCATTCGAGCCGAACCTCCGTCGACGAGGCGGCGAACCTCTTCGAGGGTGGCCATCGACGAGTCGCCAGGTGTGCTCATCGCGACGGCGCCGTGGGCGACACCGTATCGGAGCGCTTCGTCAGCGGGCATCCCTTCGAGCAGTCCAAAGATCAATCCTGCGGCAAATGCATCGCCCCCGCCCACCCGGTCGAGAATCTCGAGCGAGGGCATGACGTCACTCGAGATGACCACACCGTCGGCCCAACAGACGCCTCCCCAGTCGTTTCGTGAGGCCGAGTGAATTGTCCGGACCGTCGATGCGATGACGCGCAGGTTCGGAAACGCCGAGGCAACCGCGCCGAGGGCGGCCACGTCGCCGCTCGCCCAAGAAGCTTCGTCGGAGGATTGCGCACGAGGGACGTCTATACCGAGCGCCTCGACGAAGTTCTTCTCGTTCCCGAATACCACATCAGAGAGGCTGATGAGGAGTCGATTCACGTCGACGGCTCGCGCATTACCAGCCGCGTCTCCCCAGAGTGAGGCCCGGACGTTGACGTCGTAGGAGACAACAGCGCCCGACCTTCGCGCCGCACGCATCGCCTCTTCGGCGACGTCGGAAGTAGTCGATGACAGGGCGCTAAAAATCGCACCGGTGTGAAACCATCGCACCCCCCGGTCCACGAAAAGATCGTCCCAGTTCACGTCACCGACCTTCATTTGACTGGCGGCGGAGTTGGCCCGATCCGAGCAGCCGACCGCGGCCCGAGGTCCGAATCCGCGCTCGGTGAAGTTGAGCCCGTTTCGAACGGATCGACCGATCCCGTCATACGGCACCCACCGGAGCCACGACAGGTCAACGCCTCCCTGGCGCATGAGGTCCTCAATGAGCCGACCGATCTGATTGTCGGCGAGCGCCGTGACCACGGCAGCACGTTGAGCGAAACAGTGACGCAACCCCCGCGCGACGTTGTACTCTCCGCCTCCTTCCCACGCCCGGAACGACCGAGCCGAAGAGATCCTTTCCTCACCAGGGTCGAGTCGGAGCATGACCTCGCCAAGCGCCACGATGTCGAATTCACAATCCCGGACTGAGCGCGCGACGAACGGATTTTCGCCTAATTTTGTAGATTCAGGAGTCACCGCGAACCGCTTCCACTATGCCGATCGCTTTTCGAACGAGTTCGGTGATCTCGTCGAATTTACCGGCCGCCAGAAGTTCGGTGGCCACCATCCAACTCCCACCACACGCCACCACTTGAGGCTGGCGCAAGTAGTTCTCCAAGTTGTTTTCGCTGATCCCTCCAGTCGGCACGAAGCTGACGTCTCGAAATGGTCCTGCGAGTGCCTTCAGGAAGCCGACGCCGCCCGCCGCCTCGGCCGGAAAGAACTTGAGCAAGCGAGCACCGGCGTGAAGGGCTCGGAGCACCTCCGTCGGCGTGCAGACGCCGGGAAGCACGAGCACGTCGTGTTCAAGGCAGTAGTCAATCATCCCCTCATCGGTACCGGGCGAGACGATGAATGACGCGCCAATGCCGACCATTCGCCGCGCGTCATCGAGCGTGCGAACGGTCCCCGCTCCGAGCAACGCATCCGGATGTCTCTCGATGAGTTTCTCGAGAGCGACGGCGCCGTCCGGTGTCCGCAAAGTGATTTCCGCCGCAGCGATACCACCCGCACTCAGTGCCGCGAAGAGGTCGTCGGCTTGGTTGAGGTCCGCGAGTTCGACGACGGGCAGGATGCCGTATTCGCGCAACCGGACCTCGGCGAGTTCAGCGCGCTTCATGGGAGGTGCCGGCATCGACTGAACGACTTCGCATCGTCTCGGTTCGAAGATCGCTGCTCACTCATCGCGCGAGCCACCCCCCGTCAACCGGCAAGATCACCCCGCACACGTAGTCCGACGCAGATGAAGCTAAGAAGAGAGCCGCGCCCGCGATGTCGAGTGCCTCGCCCCACCGTCCGGCCGGAATACGGTCCAGGATCGATCGACTGCGCTCAGGGTCGGCGCGCAGCGCTTCGGTGTTATCCGTCGAGATGTATCCGGGGGCAATTCCGTTCACGTTGACGCCTCGGGGAGCCCATTCGTTGGCGAAGGCCTTGACCAGACCGGCGACACCGTGCTTGGACGCCGTATACGACGGTACGAGGATTCCACCCTGAAAGGAGAGCAGCGAACCAGTGAAAATTACTTTGCCCGCACCGCGTTCGACCATCGTGCGCCCTATCTCGCGCGTGAGGATGAAGGGGGCAGTGAGATTGATTGCGATGGTCCGCGTCCACATGTCGTCGGTGTGATCCACTGCGGCCGCTCGCACGATCGATCCTGCGTTGTTCACAAGTATGTCAATCGGTCGTGAACTCTGTGCCAGGCGCGACGCCAACTCGTGCACCTGCTTCTCATCGGACATATCGGCACGGATTGCCTCGAAAGAACGACCCAGCGACTCGACCGACTGCTGTACCTCCGAGCCCGAATCTTCCAGCTGAGCACTTACGCCCACGATGTCCGCACCGGCACCGGCGAGCAACTCGGCAATCGCTCGACCGATGCCGCGACGCGCACCCGTGACGACGGCGAGCTTTCCGGAGAGATCGAACAACCCCTCGAAGTGAATTGAATTCTCGTTACTCGTCACTTCGAATCACCACAGTCGACGAGCACCTTCATGGCGTGGCCCGCTCGTAGTCGCTCAAATGCGTCCGAAGCATCCGAGAGGGTGACGACGTCGGTAATCAGATCTTTGGTTGGGATGGCCCCACTTCCGAGTAAACGAAGCGCCTCTTCAAAATCCCCTTGCTCATAGACGCGCGCGCCGACGAGCGTCAACTCACGCCAGAAGAATTTGAAGAGGTCGACCGGCGTCGGACGTGAGTGGATCGCGACGAGGGCGAGTCGACCCCGAGCGGCCAACGACGTGACAGCCGCTTCCACACCTCCCGCCGAACCGGAAACCTCGAAACTGACGTCGACGCCGGCACCCTGTGTCCAGTCGTCAACGACAGCCGCCAGATTGTCGGCGGGGTCAACGGTGCGCAGGCCGATCTGGTCGATGAGCTGTCGACGTTGCGAGTTGGGCTCGCTCACGAGTACGTCGCCACCCGCGGCGGTCGCAACCGACGCGATGAGAAGCCCAATCGGGCCGCCCCCGACCACCAACGCCTTCTGCCCGGATCGCAGTTCGGAGCGACGAACGTCGTGGACGGCTACCGCGGTCGGCTCGGCCAGCGCGGCCTCCTTCAGGCCGAGGTTGGAGGGAACTCGGACAAGCGTGCGTTTTGGGACGTTCCAAGTACTCTGCAACGCCCCCGGTGAATCGATCCCAATGAAGTTGAGGCGATAACAAATGTGGGAGAGGCCGCGCAGGCACGCCGGACAGGTTCCACACCAATCGAGCGGAACGACCACGACTTCGTCGCCCGGCACCCACTCGTCAACGTCGTCACCCACCGCCGTAACCGTGCCCGACATCTCGTGCCCGAGAATTGCAGGAAGTGAGACTCTCGCGTCCATGTCACCATCGAGAATGTGCAAGTCAGTTCCACAGATACCCACGAACGCGACTTTCAACTGGACTTCTCCAGGTGCGGGTGGTCGTCCTTCGACGTCACGCACCGCGATTCGACCCTGACCTTCGTAGTATGCGGCAAGCATCCCTACCTCTCTCGTTGATTTCGCAGCATTGATTCCGACGAGTAGCGACCCGAATTAACCTGAATCGGTTCGATGCGAGCGTGCATCACGGTCGGGCACCGGTATCAGTACTTTTGGGGATTCTCGTTCCGAGGATGCCCCCATCGACGACGAGATCTGCACCGGTAGTTGAACCGGCGTCCGGCCCCGCCAGGTAACAAATTGCCGCCGCGACCTCCTCCGGCGTTACCAGTCGGCCATGAGGCTGACGCGCGATGACCGCCGCGCGTTCAACCAGGGGATCTCCAGTAGCGTCGATGAGCCGTTCGACCCACGGGGTATCCACCGTGCCGGGGCTGACCGAGTTCACCCTTATCCCCTCACGCAAGTGGTCGGCGGCGAGTGCCTTGGTCAACGCGAATACGGCGCCCTTCGAAGCCCCGTACGCGGCGCGGCGGGGTGCTCCCGTTAGAGCGACGAATGACGCGATATTCACGATGGAAGCGTGTGGGGACCGACGCAGTGCGGGAAGAGCCGCGCGTGTCACTCGCATGACGCCCAGAACGTTCACTTCGAATAGACGCCGCCACTCCGCTTCAGCCAATTCCGGACTTTCGTCGACTGAACCCTGCATACCCACTCCGGCATTGTTGATCAACACGTCGAGACCATTGAGATCCTCGACTGCGGCCGAAACGGCATCGCGAACCGATGAATCGTCGGCCACGTCACAGTATTGCCAGGCGATTCCCTTGACGTCGTATATTTGCTTGAGGTCGAGCGAGACAACATTCGCACCTCGTTCAAGGAACCGAAGGCCAGTCGCAAGTCCGATTCCCGAGCTGCCTCCGGTAATGACGACGCGCCAACCAAGAAAATCATCGTTCGACCTTCGCGGACTCGGCAGACTCACTTCTTCGTTCATGTCAACCTCAACCCGTAGCAGCGAATCGCGGTGTCTCCCCGTAACGCGGACCGCTCATCGTTAGTCAGATCGCCGGCCAGCTCGAGAAGCGCTCGCATGACCCTCTGGTAGCCCCCAGCCACCTCACAGATCGGCCAATCGCTACCGATCATCAGTCGATCGACGCCGAACGCCTCCAGGGCAATGGCGAAGGCGGGGCGCAGGTCATCAACGGTCCAAGGATGTCGGTCACCTTGCGCGGGGTACAGCCCCGACACCTTCGCGAAGACGTTGGGGCAAGCTGCCGCATACGCCACTAGATCGGACCACGTCGATAGGTCACGCCCAATCGGCGGTTTGGCGAGGTGGTCGATTACCAGCCGCAAACCGGGGAAACGCTCTGCGATAACTGGTACGTGTTCGAGATGGCGAGCCAATACTGCCACCAGGTCGAATGTGAGGCCCTGTTGTTCGAGCACCCCGAGGCCCTCTTGGACGTCTTGACGAACGATCCAGTCGGGATCGAGTCGGTTGTGGATCAACACACGTATGCCCACGAGCTTGCCGCTCGTGCGTAGTCGAGCAATCATCGCGTCGAGAACGGGCGGGTCGTCCAATGGCGCCCAAGCGACGATGCCAGCGATCTCTGAATGACGCGACGCGATATCCATCATGAGTTCGTTGTCAGCCTCGTCGTCTTCTGACTGCACGAGTACCGTGGCGTCAACGCCGCTCGCGTGCAGATATGGCGCCAGATCGTCGAAGCCGAAGTGTCGATCCAGTTCGGGGTAGGCGGAGGCGAGCCACGGGTAGGACACACGTGCGGGGTCCCAGAAATGCTGGTGCGCGTCGACGACGGTCACGACTATCCCCGACCCTGGTATACATCCGGGGCCAAAATCTCGGTTCTCTTGAACCCCCGGTCACGCGAAGAGGAGCACGACGATTCGTCAAGGACTCGCGTCGCTGGTCCGGTCATCGATGACTTCGAGTGGACGCTCACTGCTGAGAATTGTCGGAGGGTGGCCAAAGGAGAGCCCAACGTTTGAACCTGACTCATCGTCCCTTAATCCGTACTCCCGACTCGGCGTCAAACAGCAACATGGAGTCATCCTTGACGCGAAGAGTTATCCGGTCTCCGCTCTTGACCACCACGGTCGGGGCGACCCGCACAACAATCTCAGGTGTAGTGACCGTCGTCTCGCCCGCTAGGTCGTCCAACTGTGCATAAATGTAAGCCTCGGATCCCAGTTCCTCCACGAGCTTGACGATGGCCGAGATTCCATTACCGTCGCTCGCGAGTTCCAATGCTTCCGGCCGAAGACCGACGGTCACCGGACCTATCCCTGCGATCTGATGAAACGACTGCGGAAGCGACACTAACGTACGCCCGATTTGAACTCCGCTCTCGACAATCGTGGCGTCGAGCAGGTTCATCGCCGGTGATCCGATGAACCCTGCGACGAACGAGTTGATCGGTGCATCGTAGAGCGCGCGGGGCACGTCAACTTGTTGAAGCACACCGTCTTTGATTACCGCGACGCGATCCCCCATCGTCATGGCCTCGACCTGATCGTGGGTCACGTACAACGTGGTGACGCCGAGCCGACTCTGCAATTCGGCAATCTGGGTCCGAGTGGAGACGCGCAATTTCGCGTCGAGGTTCGAGAGCGGTTCGTCCATCAAGAACACTTGGGGCTTGCGAACGATTGCCCGTCCCATCGCGACGCGCTGACGTTGACCTCCCGACAGTTGACCGGGCTTGCGCTCCAGGTACTCCTCCAAATCGAGAATCTTGGCCGCCTCGCGCACGCGTGTCACGATCTCTGACTTCTCTAGCTTGGCCATCTTCAACGCGAAGCCCATATTCTCCGCCACGTTCATGTGCGGGTACAGGGCGTAATTCTGAAAGACCATTGCGATGTCCCGGCTGCGCGGCGGAAGTCCCACGACGTTCTGGTCACCAATGAATATTCCGCCTTCGTCAACCGGTTCGAGACCGGCAAGCATCCGTAGGCTCGTCGTCTTCCCGCAACCGGATGGGCCGACGAGCACGACGAACTCACCGTCCCCGATCTCCAAATTCAGCCGATCGACGGCTTTACGTTCGGTCTTCGGATAAATCCGAGACGCCTCCTTGAACGTCACTGTGGCCATGCGTGTCCTTTCAAAATTGCGAATGTTGAGGCCACGTCGTGGCCTCCTTGTCGAGTGACTGTACTTTGCGGGATCGTGCACGTCTGAAGTCGGGTTCTCTGATGGCCCGACATGTCTCGACGCGGATAACGGCCCTTCGCCGGACTCGATCCGTCTCTTCGACCATCCGATTCTCTATTCCTTCGTGGCACCGGCGAGCATTCCCTTCACAAGTGTGCGCTGCGCGAACATGAACACAATCGCCACCGGCGCAATCGCAACAAGGATTGCCAATGCGAGCTCGGGTCGCTGGACGAGCTGGGCCCCCGTCCCCGGGTTCCCTGGATTGAAGGCCTCAGTCGAGGAGATCAGATACTCCAGTCCGACTTGCACTGGCAACTTGCTATTGCTGGCAATCATTACGAAGGGTAAGTAGTAGTTGTTCCAGTCCGCGACGAAAGCGAAGAACGCGACGAGCGCTACGACGGGGCGAGCGAGAGGCAGCGCTACGTAACGAAAGACTCCCCACTCATTGCAGCCATCGACTCTGGCCGCTGACAGTAGGTCTTTGGGAATCGTTGAAGAGAAAAAGATATAGCAGAGGTAGACACCGAAAGGGAAGAACGAGAATGGAAGGATCACCGCCCACGGAGTGTCGGTAAGGTTCACCGAGTTCATTTCAAGAAACAGCGGTAGCACGAGCGCGGTCGCGGGCATGATCATTGTCACCAAGGTGATCGCCAGTAGCGTTCGACGACCGATGAACTGGGTAAGCGCCAGTCCGTAGCCGGCCGGAATCGCAGCAATTATTGCTATAGCCACGCCGCCAAAAGAGTAAATCGCGGAGTTCTCCAACCAACCGACCATGGCGTCGCTTTGGAATCCGAACAATGCCTTCCAGGCATGGACGAAGTGACTGAGTGTTCCGAGGGAAAAGGGTCCCGATGACGTGAGCTGGACGTCGGTCTTGGTCGTCGCAAGTAGAACCCAAATGACAGGTACAAAGAAGAACGCCGTAAAGCCCAAGAGCACAATCAGGCCAACGATTCGCCAAGTGAAGTGGGAGAGTTTCATCAGTTGATCTCAAACAACTTGGTGCGCCACACGAGCAACGTGGCACCGACCAGTCCAAGGACGAGGAGCGTGACCGAGATCGCTGCAGCCTCGTTGAAATTGTCATTAATGAACGCGATGTAGTACGCGAGCTGATTCGGTGACCACGTATTACTGACTAAGCCCGCCGTTGCCTGACCGACGAGTTGCGGCTCTACAAATAGCTGCGTGCCACCAGCAAAGGACAGTATGAGCATGTAGACAACCCACTTCTTGATCAGCGGCAATTTGATCCTCAATGCGGATTGGAAGGCATTCGCTCCGTCAAGTTTGGCCGCCTCGAGAAGTTCGTCCGGAATGTTGTTCAACGCGCCATACATCACGACGATCCAACCGCCAGCGCCGGTCCAAAAAGCCATAATCGCAAAGATCAACGGCAGGTGAGATGGCTGGAGAACCAGGTCAATTTGGGCGTACCCAAGAATTGAGAGCAGAAAGTGCCACGGACTGAGAGTGGGGTCCAACATGAAGAGCCACACGAGCACGCTCGCGGCGCCAGCCAACGCCCCAGGCATATAGAACAAAAAGCGGAACGCGGCGCTGGTTCGCCGGGCCAGCGAATGAAGCATCAGCGCCAGCACCAGGATGAGCGTCGCTTCCGCGATCAACCAAATCGCGAGATATTCAGCGACATGTTCAAAAGCGGGAAGGAAGCGGAAGTCTTGAAATGCGCGCGTGAAGTTCGATCCCCACGCGATTCCGCCTCCCACCTTTGTCAATGACAAGTAGATCGCGTACGCAGTTGGGGCGATTCCAAACAATGCAAGGAGCACCACGTACAGACTGACGAAGACGTAGCCAGATAACCGCGAACTACCTATTGGTGCCCCATCCTCGGAGCGACCACCCCGGCGAGCGCGTGAACGCTCGCCGGGGATAGCCGCAACAGGGGGAACGGTCATCTATGAATGGACTTGGAAGCCATCAGAGCGTGCGAGATTCGCAGCATCGGAGGCGAAAATACCAAGCCCAGCTGCCTGCGTTCCTCCAGTTGCAAGCGAGGGAACGACATCCGACGCCCAAATCTGGTCGTTGGCGTATGGCACCGCCGACCAGCCGGACCAGATCTCGTTCGCCGCCTTGTTAAATGCTTGCGAGAGTGTCGGCTGACCACTAAGCGGAGTCGCGTAGCTTCCGGAAGCGTCCTGCGTGGCAACCCACGGCGCGTCATCTGGACCGTACGCCGGGAATCCCGGTGAGAGATTCTGGCTGGTGAGACTTGTGTCAAGCCAAACGACCGCTGACGCCGCGAGCTTCAGGTTCTTGCTGTGCGACGAAACGAACCAGAGACCGCCGCCAATCGCGCCCGTTACAGCCGGACCGCTAGAACTAAACGTCAACGGATAGCCCGCCGCCATTTTGCAGTCGGGGTTCGCGGACGTGCACGAGCCGAGGCCGGGGAAGACTCCCCCCATCCAAGAAGCACCTGGATAGAACACGATTTTCCCACCGTACTGCTGGCCAAAAGTCGAACTGAACATGTAGGCCACTGGAAGCGCAGTACGTGAGACCCCGTCGAGGAGCGAGGCCATTGCCGTGCAGTTCGTTGAGGCCGGGTTGATCAGTAACGTTCCCGGACTGGTCTCTTGGCTCAAGGGACATTCGTTGCCCCAGTAGTAGGTGTCAGCGTCCCACGAGTCGCCCTGGGTGCCGATGATGTCACCCTTTGCTGCGGCCAGAGCACCATCCGTCGCCCATTGCTGCCACGTAGTCGGAACCGAGGTAATGCCGTCCTGTGCCATGAGTGTCGGGTTGTACCACAGTACGTTCATGGCGAGGTCATTGCGTAGGCAATAAACCTTGCCGCCGATTGTGCACAGAGCTGCTGATCCGTGTGCGAACTTGGCGAGCGTACTCTTTGAAATGAGCCCCTTGTTCAATACGGCCGCATCGTTAAACGGCGCTTGAGCGAGCGAAGCCGCGTCGTTGTTCTGTTCGCTGAAGTAGATGTCTGGCCAACCGTGACCGACTCGGTTGTCGAGTGCGAAGGCCGATTGGTACGTGCCGTCTCCGTTGGAGTCACCATCCTTCAACACCGCGACGACATGGACCTTTGGGTGAGCCTTGATGTAGGCCTGAACCATCGACTTACGCGCCGTGTCGTACCAGATAGTTATCGTTGGCTTTTTGGCGGCACTGGCCCCTGTAGCACCGATACCAGCGCTGACTATCGACAGGCTGACCAGGCTGGCGCACGCTGCTACCGCCAACGTTCGGCGGTGCCAGCGTGTCCGCCGGTTGCCCCCGCCGGATGATCTATAAATATTCATTTCCTTCTCCCCCTGATTAAGGTACTTATTTTCGCTGTTTGCGATCTCATTTCGATTGACTCATCATGACGGTGATTTCCCGTTCGTCGAACTCTGAGCCGCCACGGCTCCATCCGTCATGTCGAACACATAAGGCATCAACTCATCCGGATAGTGCGGCCCGGGCTCCAGACCGACCCCTGGCCCTTTCGGCGCCATGACCATTCCTGCAGCACTCACCCCTACCTCACGCTTCGCCGGATTCGATGTCACGAGAGATTCGTAATATGTGCAATTTGGAATCGCCATACAGAGATGTCGGGCGTACATCGTGGGACCGTGAGGCTCTGCGCGCAAGCGATATGAATCGGCGAGGTGAGCTATTCGCATTGCGCCGGTGAAGCCACCGCGCAGCTCCGTGCTCGTTCGCACATAACTGGCACAGCCGCTCGCTATGAAGTCCGCGGTGTTCATGTGAGCGCCGTCCGAGGTCTCGGCGACGTTAAGGGGAACGCGGACCCTTTGGGCGAGCCACTGATAGGAGGTGATACTGAATTCGCGAATCGGCTCTTCGTACCAGAGGTACCCGGCCGCAGCGAGAGCATCGCCAACGTAGACGGCGTCAGGAAGATCGAATCCAGCCGAACCGTCATACATGAGCGGGAAGGCATCGCCCACATGTTCGCGAACCGCAGTACACAACTCGGCGTCTCGTCGCGGATCTCCCCAGGCGTGCAACTTGAGTGCCGGGTAGCCCAGTTCGATGCATTGCGTGGTCACATCAAGGTACTCAGCGACGCTCGAGAATGTGGTTGTCGACGCATACGCAGGAATCTCGCGTCGAAAGCCTCCAATGACTTCCCACGTCGGTGCGTCGTAATAACGACCCGCAAGATCCCACAATGCAGTGTCGACGAGCCCTAAGAGCCAGAGAGGAAACTCCTCGGTCCGGTCGAGCTCCCACATACGGTGCCAGAGCCACTCGCGTTGCAAGGGATCCGCGCCAATTAACTCGTTGCGTAGCACGTGTTCGACGACGTCGGCGACGACCGGCCCGCTGCCTCGACGAGGCGCTATGGCAACCCCGTCGACGCCCTCGTCGGTCCTCAAACGAATCACGCCGACCTCGCGATCGGGAGGGCTACCACGCAGTCCGTCACGCCAAATGAATGAGGGATTGGCGCCGGGGGCGAAGACGTTGAACGTTTCAACCTGCGTTATACGCACGTCTTCACTCCCGCAAGAATCGCTCGATTCAACAGAATTGGTCTATTTTGCCCACCAAACACTCGAACAAACTCCGAGAGGCGGCCGTGAAATTCCTTAAGCCGGAGGTAAGTCCGTGGATATATGGCCAACGCGATCATCAGGATGTTTCCCCCTAAACATAAGACGACTGTCGTATGATAACATCGAGATTGTGGAGGCGCAAGAGCGGGTCGCCTTAATGCAATTTCGGGGAGGTCAAGGTGAATGGCATTGAGTCAAGTGCAGATTCCTCGTCGATAAGAACGTTGAGTCCCGCGTGACACCATCGCCAGCCCTGTCCCACCTTGTCATTGGTGACGTTGACCGAATTGTTCTCGGTTCGAACACAACGAGCGAATTATGCTGAAAACTGTTGATACACCTGCTTCGGATGAAGGGCGTCAAGAAGTGAGTACTCCGCTCTCCCTTCCAGCGCGCCCAGCTCGCCTCAATCACATCGTCGTCTCATCATTGATAGACGAAGTTGTGTCCGGAAACCTGTCGGTGGGATCATCTCTCCCTCCAGAACAGATACTGTGCGAGGACTTCAAGGTCAGCCGTTCGGTCGTCCGAGAATCGGTGAAAATACTCGAAGAGAAAGGTCTGGTTGTGGCTCGCCAGGGTCAGGGGACAACGGTCCAGCCGGTTGACCTTTGGAATCTACTTGACCCGCTCGTACTCGACGCCTATATCCGCAATGACCGAAGTCTTTCCATTTTCGACGATCTTATGGAGGTTCGTGCGGCCCTAGAAAGTCAGATGGCTAGCCGAGCGGCGACGAGTTTGAGCCCAGATCAGTTGGAAGAATTACACGTGCGCTTGATGGAACTCGAGTCACTTCTCGAAGACCCGCCTGGTTATACCGCAGCTGATATTGCCTACCACGACTTGATCGCTGGATTCTCGGGCCACTTACTGGCTCGCTCGATCTTAAGGACAGTGCAACCTGTCGCCCTCGCGAACGCCTACTACGGTCGTACCCATAGATCGCGTGAGGACAATCTGCGCTCTCATGACGGTCACGCGACGATCTACGAAGCGTTGGCGAAGCGCGATCCAGTCGCGGCCGCCAGTGCCGTAGAGGATCACATACTTGGCTCATGGGAGACCTACAAGAGGTCGCTCTATGAGTCAAAGTCGAGTACTGGTCAAAATGAGAGTTAGGAACTTAAATCGTTAGGAGACGAACATCGTCGCTCGAGGCTCTGTCTCCTCTCAGGCAGAGTTGGCGACCAACCAAGACCGCTTAAACCGATACGTGAGTTGGACAGTGGTTCCCAACCCCCTCGTCCAACTCACGTGTCGGTTTAAGCGGTCTTGGCGGCGAAATAACCATCGGCAATCGACTCCTGAGATAGTCCTGGTGACAGGACGATCTCACTGACACTCGAGTCAACGCCCGACAATCATATGCTCCCGGAGGCCGCCGCGCCGATTGATCAACTCGAATTCGCGCCAGCGGTTTCGGTTTCGTGGAGCATGCGGAAAAGGTTGGATCAACAAGAGGAGGCGGACTTATGGGGAAATCTATCGCGTTGCGAACCTGGCTCAGACCAGGAATGGAAATGGCGTACGAGAAGGCCCACGCGGAGGTGTGGCCTGAACTCGTGGCCGTGCAACGAGACCTAGGCATTGAGCACTGGCTCATATTTCGCCACGGTGTCGAGCTCTTCCACGTCGTCGAATGCGACGACTTCGATCGAGCCATCGCCGCCCTAACAGAGCACTCGATCGATCAACGATGGCAGGCCGAGATGGCGCGCTACGTCGTGGTGGCTGACGATGGCAAGGGTGCGGCGGTCGACCGACTGCGTCTTGTCTACGGCCGATGAACTGTGACTCCGCGAGACCTTCGCCGGTCTCCGCCGACAATATGAATACCCTCGCAACGCGGCCCTTCTTGAAGCGCCCCATTCGACTGACTGAAATATCGCTGGGCTGCGCACAACTCGGGAACCTCTATCGAGCTATCACCGATGATCAGGCCCGCGCCACAGTCGATGCCGCTTGGGAGCAGGGTGTGCGCTACTTCGACACTGCGCCCCATTACGGACTCGGGCTCTCCGAGCGTCGCCTTGGCGCTGCGCTTGCGGGTCGGCCTCGCGACGAGTACGTCCTTTCAACGAAAGTTGGTCGACTCCTTGAGCCCACGAGCCACCGAGGGGAACGCGACGATGAGGGCTTCGACGTTCCAGCAACCCATCGACGCGTTTGGGATTTCAGTCGTGACGGCGTCATCCGGTCCCTCGAAGCAAGCCTCGAGCGACTCGGTGTGGACGCCGTTGACATCGTGTTTCTCCACGACCCCGACGAGCATCGACGCGAAGCCCTTGACACCGCCTACCCCGCACTTGAGGAACTGCGCGCGCAGGGCATCATCTCGGCGATCGGCGCGGGAATGAACCAAACAGGGATGCTGGCCGACTTCGCTCGCCAAACCGACATGGACATCTTGATGCTCGCCGGACGCTACACCCTCCTCGAGCAATCAGCCCTCGACGAACTATTGCCAAGCTGCGAAGCGCGTCGAATCGGGATCGTCGCCGCGGGCGTATTCAACAGCGGTCTGCTCTCGCGCTCCACACCAGGAGATGGAGCGAAGTACAACTACGGCGACGCCCCCGTGAAGCTCATTGAGCGCGCGCGACGCATCGCGAAAATCTGCGCACTGCACAACACATCGCTCCCGGCGGTCGCTCTGGCATTTCCATTGACACACCCCAGCGTCGTTAGCGTCTGTGTTGGCTCGCGCTCGCCAGAACAAATCAAGGCCAACGTTGATTTATTCCGTTCGGGTGTGCCTGACTCCGTGTGGGTTCAGCTGAAGGAGGAGGGATTTTTGCGACGGGACGCTCCGGTACCCACTAACTAAACAATTCGGTGACGGCCGTACTGCTGGCGAATTAGTGGTTGGAAACCACTGTCGACACTCGCGAAAACGTCAAGCGACCATTCCACCGGACGTCCACGGTAAGCCCAAGCCGCTTGGTTCGCCACCCCCCTGGCTACGTACTCGTCTCGCTTTGGCACCGTAATGGGAACTCCGAAAACCTGCGATGCGATCTCAACGACGGCGGCGTTCGACGAGGCTCCGCCGATAAGGATGATCCGTTGTGGCTCGACTCCCACGGCGCAGAGGGCGTCCAGCCCATCAGCGAGTCCACAAAGCAGTCCTTCGATTGCGGCGCGCGCGAGGTTGGCTCTCGTAGTTGAGGCGAGCGTCAGTCCGAACAGCGTCGCTGTAGCATTTGGAAGATTCGGGGTTCGCTCGCCCTCAAAATATGGTTGGAGGACGAGGCCACCGGACCCAGTATTCGCGGCTTGTGCGAGTCGACCAAGTTCAACATGATTGGCCCCCATGAGCTGGGCGACGACGTCCAGGATTCTCGCGGCGTTCAGTGTTGCCACGAGTGGTAGATAGTGGCCGGTAGCATCGGCAAAACCACAAACCGTCCCCGTTTTATCGGCGACCGCTTTGTCACTCGGGGCGAAAACGGTGCCACTCGTACCGATGGAGACGACGACGTCACCGAGAGACGCGCTCAACCCTAAAGCAGCAGCTGCGTTATCTCCGGCGCCTGCACCGATGACGATGCCTGCGGGGACGACGGGAGCGACACCGCCGACGGTAGTGCCCGCGGACTCACCTGGTCCGAGGACACGCGGGAGCGTAGGAACATGCCCCAGCGCCCAGCGGACGATTTCCATATCGTAGGTGCCCTTTTCGGGGCTCCAATAAAGGGTGCCACTTGCGTCCGAGCGATCTGTAGTGAGGGCTGACAGATCGGGACCGAGTGGAGTCGTCCCTCGAGGTCCGTAACCTAGCAATCGCCATGTCAGCCAGTCGTGTGGAAGTGCAACAGCAGCCACTTGCGCCGCATTCTCCGGTTCTTCTTCCAACAGCCAACGTAACTTTGTCGCGGTGAAGGAAGCCACTGGCACCGATCCAGTGCGTTCGATGAGGGCGGTTCGGCCGAAATACTTGATCAACTCATCGCTGGCCCCCGCAGAACGCACGTCGTTCCACAACAGCGCGGGTCGAATGACCTTTCCATCGGGATCGAGTACGACCATGCCGTGTTGTTGCGCGGCAATGGAAAGAGCACATACGTCGTCAATCCCTCCAGCGTCTTCCAAGGCTGCTAGCAGAGCGCGCCACCACGATTCCGGATCAACCTCGGTCCCTCCGGGATGCGGTGCGCGCCCTTCGCGGACGGCGACTCCAGAAACCAGGTCTCGCACGACGACCTTGCAACTCTGAGTTGATGAGTCGATCCCCGCGACGAGCGCCACGAATCACCGTGCGCCGAGAAGGTGCTCCGTTGCCAATTGTTGAAGGCGAACGAACCCGAAACCTTTACCGTCGAAGAATGCCTGGGAGTCGAAATCCTCCCAAAGCGATCGGTCGGACTTGAGAGAATCCACAGTATCTCCCGGACTCAGCGTCGGCTCTTCAATTTCGAATACCTTGGCAGCGATCAATGCGGATTGAACTTCAGGGTCTGCTCGGAAGGCTCTCGCGCGCTGCTTGAGCATCAGGTAGTTGCTCATATTGGCAACAGCGGAATCCCACACGCCGCTCGCGTCCTCCGTTCGGCTGGGCTTGTAGTCAAAGTGGCGCGGCCCGTCATATGTCGATCCTCCGTTCGGACCACCGTTCTCAAGCAGGTCGACGAGCGCGAAGGCATTGTGTAGATCCCCGTGGCCAAAAACCAAGTCTTGGTCGTACTTAATGCTCCTCTGTCCATTGAGGTCTATGTGAAACAACTTGTCATGGTAGAGAGCTTGCGCAACGCCTGCTGCATAGTTAAGACCGGCCATCTGTTCATGTCCGACTTCTGGATTGACGCCGACCATCTCTGGATGCTCCAAGGAACTGATGAACGCGAGTGCGTGCCCCACCGTAGGGAGCAAGATATCGCCACGGGGCTCGTTGGGCTTCGGCTCAATGGCAAAACGAATGTCCCAACCTTGCGAAAGAACATAATCAGCGAGGAAGTCAACTGCTTCGCGGTAACGCTCGAGAGCTGCACGCACGTTCTTCGCGGAATCGTACTCGGCGCCTTCGCGGCCACCCCACATGACGAAAGTCTTGGCCCCGAGTTCAACACCGAGTTCGAGCTGACGAAGGACTTTGCGGATGGCGAATCGACGGACACTGCGATCGTTTGAGGTGAATCCGCCATCTTTGAACACGGGTGCCGAAAAAAGGTTGGTCGTCACCATCGGAACGATGAGTCCCGTGTCGGCGAGCGCTTGATTCAGGCGGTTGATTTGACCCTGGCGTTGGGAGTCGGAAGACCCAAAAGCGAACAGGTCGTCGTCGTGGAATGAAAGACCGTACGCTCCTATCTCCGCGAGCTTCTCGAGAACGTGCACGACGTCCATCGGTGCCCGAGTGGGATTTCCGAACGTGTCAATTCCGCTATATCCTATGGTCCAAAGACCGAACGAGAACCTGTCTTCTGCAGTTGGCTTGGGTGTCATGTCAACTCCGCACTGGTCATTTCGAAGATGACCAAGTAATATGTTGCTGTCGCCAACATATCATGTCGATTGAAGTTAAGGCGAGCCGATTGGAAGGGCGGCGATTGGCCAACATCTGTGGGTATTTGAAATCTGAGACGAGAGGTCGCCGAGAATTTGTGGTGTTTCGCTGGATTGATTTCGAACTCCGGGGCGCCGATGAGGACGCATTTGAGTCCGACGTCATACCTTGGGACCCTAGAGGGGTCCCTCTCGAGAACTGGTTGGGGTTGTTGCAGTCCGCACGATGATGAGAACTCCGAACGTGAACACGGGAGCAGCGCAGTCTCCAATGATCGTCAAAGATTCGTCGGCGGCGAATGATTACCGATCATGTCCGCCTCGGGTTTGGTCGGGCGTGCGTGGCGGATCTTGCTAGTGGAAATATCATCAACCGGAATCAGTGATTGGAACGTTGGCGCGTGATGCAGATTCTGACGAACCAATTCGACACCACGCGTATGAATGAAATGAACACTGTCGAACTGTCTTCTACACGCCAATGGTCAAAGGGGCCATCGTTCGTCGACAACGGACGAGCTGGATGGATAGTCTCGAACGCCCCGATCAGATGAGTAACAACAATGCAAGTGTTGGCGATTCAGTGCGACGCAGGAATCTATCCGAGATTCTGGTTCTCGTGCACGAGAGCGGCCCGCTCAATCGCGCGGAACTAACTCGTGAGTCCGGTCTCAACCGCTCGACCATTGCTCGACTGGTGGTGGAACTGGCCAACCTTGACCTCATACGAGAATCTGAGCCGCGTGACACGGGAGTTGTGGGTCGGCCAAGCCCCGTCATTCGGGCAAATGACGACATCGTTGCGGTATGTATAAATCCCGACATCGACGCGGTCGCCGTCGCATTGATTGGCCTCGGCGGTGAAATTCGTGGTCAGGTTCGACGCGTTACGACGAGCGTGCCTTCCGTCGAAGACATGATCCTCCTAACGTCGCGAGTCATCAAGGAGTTGATTGAAGAGATCGAGGGCGATCTTCGGATTATCGCGGCGGGCATCGCCGTTCCAGGAATTGTCCGAGTTGATCTGGGTGTCGTGGAGTTTGCTCCGCACCTCGGCTGGACGAATGAACCTGTCGCACAGTTGATGCGAGAGCGACTTGGTTATCCGACGTTTGTTGCTAACGACGCCAATTTGGGAATAATCGCTGAGCGCCTCTACGGAATGGCGCGCGGGAAAAGCGATGTCATCTACTTGAACGGGAGTGGGAGCGGAATCGGTGGCGGGGTGATCGTCAACGATCGACCATTGACCGGAATTCATGGTTTTGGTGCGGAACTCGGACATACCTCCACCTCCCTTAAGGGAGTGCCTTGCTACTGCGGACGACGCGGTTGTCTGGAGACTGAGGTCAGTCTTGCGCGCTTGCTCAGCGTCGTGGGCCAGTCCAGTATTGATCCTGATGATCTTGGGCTGCTCATTGGATCGTCGAATCACAGAGCGCTTCGCCGTGAGGCGGACCGACAGCTCGACATTCTCGCCGTCGCCATTTCCAACTTCATCAGCGTCTTCAATCCTGAGATTGTCGTCCTCGCCGGATTTCTCGGTGGGCTCCTCGAGATGAATCCGACGAGACTGCGCGAGCATGTCGTGCACAATTCGTTTCACCAACTCAGTTCAGATGTGAAGATTGTCCGGGCAAGCCTGCATTCGCAGCACCTTCTCGTAGGTGCTGCCGAACTGGCATTTTCCGGAGTACTAAATGACCCGATCACCATTACTCGGACGAGCACGTAACCTCCGTTCCAGGGACATGTGAACCACTTAGAGTTCAACCGGGGAAGAACGACCACGGTCAAAGCGCCATTGACCCACTCGACTTGATTGATGCTTTGCTGGTGGCGAACTCATCCTGGAAACACGGTGATTCACATGACGCGATGCGCCCCAGGAGCAGGGAGCGCCCTGAAGATCCGCGGTGGCGTGAAGCCATCGGACGCAAATGCGGCTATCACGCAACGCTCAATCATGCGATGATCCTCGGAGCGGATCAGCGCAATCACGCAGCCACCGAAGCCCCCGCCGATCA
>OBLW0100000236.1_pt1 | contig 47168 bp, 47 predicted proteins | sample 1520161 | NCBI WGS metagenome assembly OBLW01 (sample SAMEA3539309, study PRJEB22396) | soil metagenome | biome: tundra; feature: field; material: soil | place: USA | collected 2010-05 | depth 0.15 m
CCACCGGGTGTTATAGGTTCGAACCTAACTTCTCCCTGCCGGCGACGACGAATGGCTACGGGTCCGCCGTGAAGTATCCCGCAGGAACCTACAGGAAGTTCAGTACCACCTTAAAAAGCAACGCTTGCTGGCCAGCAAGTTAAGATGAGCACAAGCCTCATCCCGATTTCACGATAGCAGGCGGGATGCGGAGGGCTGGAGCGCGAGGTTCGCAAGCCGTTGCAAAGACGGGCGCGAAATATTTTTAATTTTGTGTGACGGTCTTCCGCCAAAACATCAATTTCGGCAGGAAGAACTTTTCCAGGTCCGGCACGAACTCGGCCATGGCGTTTCCCACTACCACGCCGGTGAAGCTTGTCGACAGCCGTTCCGCCATCACCCTGCTGCGGATGCTGGAGGACGGGTAGTAGAGATTCGACATCCCGATTCCCACCACGATGCCGAGCATTCCGCAGGAGTTAAACGTGTTCTTGCCCGCATCCGTGCGCGCCACCACCAGGCGGCTGACGGAGTAGAGCGCGCGGTGCACAATGCCCACCTTCGGTCCCAGGCGGAAGTACCGCGGGTCCTGGTGAAGCAGTTGTGCGAACACCACGCCCCCCAGGAAGGACTGGGTGGCGCCATCCGCCACGGCGGCCCCGAAACGCTCGGCGTACGCCCCCCGGCCTTCCCCGTATTTCGGCGTCTGGTTGCCGTCCTGCGCGAAAGCCGCCGTCATCGCCGAGTTCACCAGATTGAACGGATCGATGGTCCCCTTGAGAGCCAGATTCCACTTCTGCCTGAGCGTCAGGGGCGCGCTCGATTCGGTGGGTTGCACCGTCCCGAAATCCGGCATGACGCCCAGCAGCCGCCGGTCGGCAAGCGGGTTGATGGAAGAGAAACGCTTGGAGGGCAAGGGGGGCATGAGGGCCGGATTTACCGCCGGCGCGATAAGCGGGTCCAGTTCGGGCGCGGCTTCGTCGCACAGACCAAGGCCGCCCGGCAGCCAGCCAGCCAGAGCCGTTGAGAAAATCACCGCCCGAAAACACGGGCACGCAAGCTGCGCGCGATATCTCACCCGCTAGACGTGACGGCGGGTTCCAGTGCACGGTTACCCAAACAGCCCCGATTGACTCCAAAGGGCCATGAAACGACGCGGGCGTCACCGCCCCAGGCCTCGGCAACCGCTCTCTGACGTTCGCGGCTCCGCAGAACGTAAGGCTTGTGGCGCGAATTACTGGCTCTCGCGCAGCCAATCCTTGAAGGCGCCGCGGTGCAGGATGATGCCCTTGCGCGAATACCGCAAGTAGCCCTGGCGCCGGAACTGGTTCATGTAGTGCGTCACAATCTCGCGCGAAGTGCCCACATACTGCGAAAGCAGCTCGTGCGTGAAGGGCGCCATGCGCACCGCGTCATCTTCTTCCTCGACGCCCAACCGCTCCGAAAACCGGATCAGCGAGCGCGCCAGGCGCCGGGCGATGTTGTCCACCGAGAAGCTCTCGATGCGGTGTGTGAATTCGAGCGTGCGCTGGACCAGGATCTGGAGCAGGGCCACGGCCAGGCGCGGCTTTCTGGCGATGATCTCTTCGATTTCAGAGGCGCTCCAGGTCATCAGCTTGGTGTTTTCCAGGGCCGTCGCCTGCTCGGGCCGTTGCGCCAGGTTCAAAAAAGCCGATTCGCCGAAGAACTCGTCGGGCTGGTAGATGTCGACCACCACCTCATGGCCGTTCTCCCCGCACGACACCTTCACCTTTCCATCGATCACCAGATAGATCGAGGAGCAGGGTTGCTGCCCATCGCCGTAAATCACCTGGCCCTTGCGGTACTCCAGAATGCTGGAGCACGGCAGATGGGCCAGCGGGTCCTCCAGCGGCCTCTGGGGGGAGGCCTGGGGGGATCCCGAAACATCCGCCGCCATTTTCCGACCTCCTGTGCAGTATTCGCCCTATTACTCCAATTGTTTGGGCAGATTCAAGCCGTAGTCAAGCCGCAAAGCGATTCAAATTACAAACTATATGAACGGCGCCGTTCATTTCTATGCCGCCGGAGGCATAACGGCGAACTTCACATCCCACGCGCCCGTGCGGTGGCCATCGTGTGTGGACGAACGGCGAACGCCTCGCGCCAATGGATCCAAGCCGAGGTGACGATACGGGTTAATCCCGCGTGGTCAAACGGTTTTGCCACCACGTCATAGGCTCCAATGTTCAAGGCCTCCGCCCACAGGTAGTCGTCCGCAAGCCGGGAAGTCACGATGAGGTGAGGCGGCTGCGCCATCGCCCTGAGGCGATCCAGCATCTCCTTCCACGTTCCCGGAAGCAAATCCCGTTCACAGACCACCAGCGGAAATCGGATCTTCTCCAACCGCGCCAGCGCGGAGGAAAGGCTTAGCGCCCTGTGAACCCTCCATTTGGGACGGCGCAGCATCCGGTCCAGAACATCATGGTCGGCCTGAATGGGGCTGACCGACAATACCGCGATGGGCGTGTCCCCTGTTTCGATTTCACGCAGCCCGCACTTCACCACGCCGGCTTCCGCCGCCCAATCGCCCCTTGTCCCCTCGCGCCTTACGTTAGTTTGCATGGCAGGTAATACTAGACTTCCTAGGCTAGGTCTTGATTATGTCTGGAATTTTCGCTCTTGTCAAATCTTTTTAAATTATTGAAAACAAATGACATATTAAATAAGATAATGCAGATTATGTGAACGGTACCCTCCTTAATGTAATACGCCAGGTAAAACCGCCGCGATCAGGCGTTGCGCTGGCTTCGCATCGCCCCCACCAGGACGATCAGAGCGAGGGGATACAGCACTCCCGTCACCGCGAATGCCGGCGTGAAGGAGAACCGGTCGATGACAGGGCCGAAAATCAGGCTGGAGAGCATTCCGCCCACGCCGCCTGCAGTGCCCGTCAGGCCGGTGACGGTGGCAATCGCGTGCGACGGGAAGAGATCGCTGAGCAAGCCCAGAAAATTGGTGATCCAGAGCCCGTGCGCCGCCATCAGGCATGCCATAAGCCCGATGGCCCACCCCGGACTGGGCGCCAGCGCAACCAGCCACGAAACCGGGGTCAGCAGCGCCGCCACCGTAAGCAGAGTGGCGCGTGCGCGGCGCGGCGTCCAGCCCTTGCGGACCAGGACATCCGAAAGACGCCCGCTCAGGATTTGGCTGCATCCGAGGACCAGAAAAGGAACCCAATAGTAAGATCCGATCTGTTCCAGCGAGAACTTGCGCTCGCGCGACAGGTACTGGGGAATCCAGAACATATAGAAGTAGAAGACCGGGTCGAAGAGGAAGCGCGCGCCGAGCACGTGCCAGACCCGGCGGTCGGACAGCAATTGGCGGACTGGAACCGCGGCCGGCTTTTCCGCGGTTGGGCCCGGCGCCAGGCGGAATGCCAGAAGCCACGCAGCCAGCCAGACCAAGCCGATGAGACCCGTGCCCAGAAAAGCCCCGCGCCATCCAAAGCGGACCGCGACGATAGCCGTCAGTGGAGGGGCGATTACGGCGCCGAAGGCCGACCCTCCATTGGCGATTCCGATCGCCATGACACGCAACTTCAAGGGAAACCATTCCACCGCGCCCTTGGTTGCCGCCGGGAAGCTGCCGCCTTCCCCGAAACCCAGAAGGAAACGCACCGCGCCCAGTCCCAACGCGCCCGCCACCAACGCGTGCGCGCCGCTGGCCAGGGACCATACGGCTACGGAAATCGCCATTCCCAGGCGCGTGCCCAGCCGGTCCATCAAACGGCCGCCAAGCGAGAACATGACCGTATAGCTCAACTGGAAAGCAAACACCACGCGGGAGTAACCGGTGTTGCTCATGTGGAATTCGGCCGTCAAGGTCGGCGCCAGCACGGAGAGCACCTGCCGGTCCAGGTAGCTGAGCGCCGTGGCCACGAATAGCAGCCAGCACAGCACCCAGGGATAGCGCGGGCGCTCGCTCATTCGGCCACTACTTCCACTTCCAGGTCGAACAACCGGGCCACCTTGCGGAGAGTGGAGATTTGTTTCCCGGTCCCCAGCGCGAAATGGTGTGTGGGGCCGGCCGTGCTCCAGCGCTCGATGAAGGTAGCCAGGTCCGGATGGAACCGGCATCGCGTATTGGTGTTTCCCGTGGCAGGAATTGGCCCCGGCAGCGACTCGCCCTCGGCCAATACAAGCCTGAACCGGCCGTCCGGACCCGTGGTCAGTCCCGCGATGGTGACCGGCCCATTCTTGATCTTGAACTCCACCGATACGCCGCTGCCGAACTTCCCGTGATACAGGCTCAGGCCTCGCAGGGCGGGCTTTTCGTTGGCGATGGCCACATGGGCAGGCCCGTCATGCCCCACGAAGACGAAGTCCTCGCGAAAATCGGCGGGGTGCAGCTCCGAAAACGACCCGCCGGCCCCCAGACGGTCCATAATCAGCATGGCTACGCAGTTCTTGAGGTCGCCTTCGCCCGCCACGGGAACGCCGCGCGCCGTCAGCAGGGAAGCGCCCACGATGATGCCGGCGATCAGGCGCTCGTATTCGTTCCCTGCGACGCCGCGGTAGTAGTGGGCCACGCCGTCCAGCCCAAAATCCGCTACCAGCCGGTCCAGGCCTACGGCCACCCGGGCCGACCAATCCAGGGCCTCGGGAGTGACCGGGCCGGCGATCTTATCGGCCCCCGGTTCCGGGAACCGGAAAAACTCCTCCATCCGCCGCTTCATGCCGTCCACCTCGGCGGGCGTCGCCTCATGCACCCGCTTCCTGAGGTCGCACATCTCCAGCATGTCGATGTGCATGCCAAAAGCGGTGTCGAAGGCCGTGGGGTCGGCGTTCATGTCGAGCATCCCCTCGAATGGATGGCCCAACAATCCGATGCGGGCATTGCGCAGGGCATGGGCCGCCCTGGCCGCATTGGTCCATTCGCGGATTGCTCCCCAGGCGCGGTCGTCGTTGTCGAGCATTCCGAAAATCACATCCGCCGGCAGCTTGGCGCGCTTCAGCGCATACATGATCTCAGGGAGCGACGTGGTGTTGTCATAAGCCAGTTGCTCGTAGGTGGTGGCTGTCGCGGTATCCATCCCCGGCGTTGGCTGCAAGCCTGCCAGCACCATGTACGCCTTGCCGCGCTGCGCCACCGGCAGCACGAACGCCGACTGCACATACGTGGTGACGTAACAGAAAATGAGATCCACGCGCTGCGCCGCGAAGAAGTCCCCGGCGCGCCTGCCACTCTCTACCGTGTCCACCAGGCCCGCGGACACAACCTCCACTCCCAGATCGCGGATTCGCTCCTCAAAAGTTTGCCGGTAGCCGTCTAACCGCTCTTTCAGGCCGGGGAACTGCGGCCAGTACCGGTGAAAGCCCACGTTGAATACGCCTACCTTGGCCGCGCCTTGCGTTAACTCGAGTTCTGCCATACGCCTATAATAGGCCCATGTTCCGTCGTCTTTTCGCCTCTTGTTTCGTTGTGTGTCTGCTTCCCCTTTTCGCTCCGGCCCAGTCCGTCACCGTGCTGAGACCGGCCCGCGTCTTCGATGGCGACGCCCTGCATGAGGGGTGGGCCGTGCGCGTGGCGGGCAATCGCATCCAGGCCGCCGGGCCGGCCGCCAGCGTCGCCGCGGCCGGCGCCACCGTGCTGGATCTGCCCGGCGCCACGCTCATGCCGGGCCTCGTCGAAGGGCACTCGCACATCATGCTGCATCCCTACACCGAGGCCCCTTGGGACGATCAGGTTCTGCACGAGGGTCTGGCCCTGCGCGTGGCGCGCGCCGTCAACCATCTTCATGCCACCCTCATGGCCGGCTTCACCACCATACGCGACCTGGGAACCGAAGGGGCCGCCTACTCCGACGTGGAACTGAAGCAGGCCGTGGCCCAGGGCATCGTTCCCGGCCCCCGCGTGCTGGCTTCCACGCGCGCCATCGTGGCTACCGGGGCCTACGGTCCCAAGGGCTTCGCGCTCGAATGGCGCGTTCCCCAGGGCGCCGAAGAGGCCGGCGGCGTGGATAGCCTCACGCGCGTGGTGCGCGACCAGATTGGCCACGGCGCCGACTGGATCAAGCTCTACGGCGATTATGCTTGGGGGCCGGCGCCCGGATCGCATCCCACCTTCTCGCTCGAGGAGATGAAACTGGCCGTGGAGACGGCACGCAGCGCCGGCGTGCCCGTCTCGGTCCACGCCGGTACGGCGGAAGGCATGCGGCGCGCCATCCTGGCCGGCGCCGAAACCATCGAGCACGGCAATGAAGGTACACCGGAAATCTTCAAGCTGATGGCCGAACACCGCGTGGCGCTCTGCCCTACCCTGGCCGGTAGCGAGGCCGTCGAGCGATTCGACGGCTGGAAGCCGGGCCAACCGGAGCCTCAGAGCATCCTACGCAAGCGCGCCAGTTTCAAAGCCGCGCTCGACGCCGGCGTCACCATCCTCTCCGGCAGCGACGTGGGCGTGTTCCCGCACGGCGAAAACGCGCGGGAAATCGAGCTGATGGTTGCCTGGGGCATGCCGGCCGCCGATGCTTTGAAGGCTGCGACGTCAGTGGCCGGGCGCGTCCTGCACATGGACATCGGCCAAGTGAAGCCCGGAATGCTGGCCGACCTCATCGCCGTGGATGGCGACCCGGCCAAAGACATCTCCGCCCTGCGCCGCGTGACATTCGTGATGAAAGACGGAACCGTCTACAAGCGCCCCGCCCCATAGAGAAAGCTAAAGAATAGAAGGTTTGCTTCCCTCAGACGATGTCTTCCGTCTCCGGATCCCACCGCACGGTACGCTGCTGGCGGTACGAGGCGATGGCCATCTGGCAAGCAATAGCTACGCGGTACCCCAGGTCGAACGGGCAGACCGGGTCCTTGCGGCTGCGCACGCAATCGAAGAAATTCTGCAGGTGCGCCGTGGTGAAGTCGTGATACCCACCGGCGCCGATGGGCGGGGCCGTGGCCGGAGCGGCGGGCGGAGCCGCAACCGGGGCCGGAGCACTGGTAGCCAGAGCGGCGGCGGCGGCGGTTCGCGGGGCCCTGCGGCGCTGCGGCAACAGCGCCACGTTGTCGGCCTGATCGTGAATCAGCGTGCCGACGTTGCCGAACAGCAGATCGTAGCCTTCGCCGAAGTACGCGTTGCCGAACATCGAATTCCAGGTGAACAGAACTTTTTCCGGCTGCTGCATGGTGACCGACATGGTATCCGGGACGTGCATGTTCGGCGCCAGGTAATCGGCCCCGACCATGGTGACCGCTTCGGGGATGCCCCAGTTCAGCGCCCCGTACCAGAAGCCCACCTGGTGGACCATGTTCTCGAAAACGTTGCCGCCCGAGTAGTCCCAGTAGAAGCGCCAGTTCATGTAGCGCTGCGGATCGAAGGGATAAGACTTCGCTTCGCCTTGAAAAGCCGTCCAATCGACGTGCGCGGCGTCGCAATCCGCGGGTACTTGGCGCATCCAGCCGCCGTAAGGCGAGTTTCTGAAATGAAAGGCCTGCAGCGCGGTAATGGATCCCAAATTCTCCTTGGTGGCCAGCCCACGCGCCTTCTCGAAGCCCGGCCCGCTATTCATCTGCATGCCGATCTGCACCACCCGGCCGGAGCCCTGAAACGCGTGTTTCATGCGCCTGGCGTGGTTGGGAGTGAACGCCATGGTCTTTTCCTGATACACATCCTTGCCCGCCTGGATGGCCGGCACGAAATTCAGGCAGTGGTTGTGCTGCGGCGTCACAATCAACACCGCGTCGATGCTCTTATCGTCGAGCAACCGGCGAAAATCCAGATAGGTCTTCATGTTCGGCGCCAGTTTCATGACGCCGGTGAAGCGTGCGGCGTAAATGTCGGCTACCGCCACGGCCTCCACGTTGTTGCACTTCACGGCGAATCCGAAATCTTCGGTACCGCGCGCGCCCGCTCCGATCAGGCCGAAACGGACCCGGTCGTTGGCCCCCACGATGCGGCTGGTGGGGGTCTGCCCGGAAGCAGCTACGCCGGCCGCGCTAATTAATCCACCCAAAAACTGACGGCGATTGGACATGATTCATTTCACCTCGATTGGAGAGAATCGGTTTCTATTTTACTCCATAACTCACGGCGAAAGGACCGGTACCGTGGCCGCGACGTCTGCCCGCCCGTGTGCTTTTTCGCACCCTTGTGCACGTTTGACAGCGGACAGCGCCCCACCCGCCGGGTGGAAACTGCAAGGTTTGCACTCTTGCGATGGCCCATTCTTGCACAGTACTGCCGATTTGCGGCCGGCATGCCACGGCGCGCCGAGCCTATGGTATTTTTTGGTATTTTTCGATCCGCACCGTGTCTCCGAACCCTCCCGGCACGCAGGCGCAAACCGCGAATCGGCCATCAAGACACGTGGTTTTCGGGTGGGATAAAGCCCCGGTCACAGGCGAATTCAATATCCCTTAAATTCTTATTAATATACGGTAAATAAACGACTTGCGCCGTTATGGAAGGACCTGTAAAACCCACCCACGGAACCCGTTTCGACAAACCCCGCTGCTAGAATCTCAATCGAGGGAAGAATGTTGCAAAGCACCAGCAGCAAAGCAACCCGAAAGTCGTCTAAATATGTACGAGTGTACCTGATTGAACAGAAATTCCGGCATCCCGCCGATAAGATTGTGCATGGAAAGCAGTACAGATCAAGGACCCCATCACAGCCCGCACCGGGTTTGGCGGATAAGTTGCTCAGGAATACGAGCAAAGCGGTCTCTAGGGAGCATAGCCCTTTAGAGAAAATTACTTCTTGAAACTTTTATTCTTCGCTTTTTCGTCTATACTCTTACGAGGTCAAGATAAGGCGGAAAAGGAACAGGAAACCGGCCCGGCGCCGGGGAGGGTGTACCAATGAACAGAACCGACATGGAAAGATACAAAGCGATGCTGGAAGCCAAGCGGATCGAATTATCCGCAGGTCTCCGAAACCGGGAAGACATCGCTATCGAGAAAACACCGGATGCTCTGGATGAGGTGCAGCTCGCGGGAGAGCGAGAGCTCGCAATCCGCAACCTGGACCGCGAATCGAACCTGCTTCGCAATGTGAGGGGGGCGTTGTCCCGCGTGGCGGATGGCAGTTATGGCATCTGCCTGCATTGCGAAGAGGAGATCAAACCAAAGCGTCTGGATGCGGTGCCGTGGACGAAGTACTGCATCCGTTGCCAGGAGGCCTCGGACCGCAACGAATTCGAGGCGGACGCCAGCGAAACGCTGGAAGAACTCCTGCAACACGCCGCCTAGCTTTCGGCCACACAAGGGCGCGAGAGACATCTCGCGCTCTTCGTGTCTCTGGCGCAGGCAAAACGGGGACTGGCTCGAGTTTTGCCGCTTTTGCGAAACTTCGTGGCTGTTCCCCTTTTGCCCGTGAGAACCTGAACCTATGGAATTTTTTCGCAGGGTCCCAGGGACGCCGGCGCGGCTGGGTATCCTTCCCGGCACGTTTAATCCGGTCACCGTGGCGCACTTGGCCCTCGCCAAAGCCGCCATGAACTCGGTGGACGAGGTTTTGTTCGTGCTCCCCCGCGAGTTTCCTCACAAGCGCTACACCGGGGCGTCCTTCGCCGAGCGCGTCGAAATGCTTTGCGCCTCTCTCGCGGATTCGCCGGCGTTCTCGCTGGCAGCCACCGAGGGAGGATTGTTCGCGGAAATTGCGGTGGAGTGCCGCCAGGCGTACGGCGAAGGCGTCTGTCTCTCGTTCTTATGCGGCCGCGACGCCGCCGAGCGGGTGGCCAACTGGGACTACGGGCAGCCTGGAGCCTTCCCCGGGATGCTGCGCGGTTTCGATTTGCTGGTGGCCGCTCGCGGCGGCGATTATGAGCCCGCTCCGCAACTCCGGGCCAAGGTGCGCCGCCTGGATCTGCCGCCGGAGTTCGAGGGGGTCTCCGCCACCGAAATCCGAAGGAGAATCGCGCACGGCGAACCGTGGGAGCACATGGCGCCCCCCGCCATGCGGGAAACCGTGAGGGGCATCTACCGCTTGCGTTGATCCGGCTTGCGCTCCGAGGTAGTTTCCTGGATCAAAGCCTGCGCCGGATTGACCACCGGGAACACGACGTAATTGCTGAGAAGGGCATTCTGGTTGATGGTCAGCGCCGAATCCGGCTGCGTGTTGAGATTCGTCTCGAGCTGCATCATCACCTCGTACACTCCAAAAGTCCCGGGCACGCCCGAGACCTGAAGCACGTTGGCGGTGATGAATTGGGCCGCCGCGGACACATCGTTGGAAGGAGCCGTAATGGGCGTGTTGGCGGGAAACTTCACGCCTGTCTGAAAAGCCGCGGCCGTCGCCGAAGTTGCCACGGGCAGACCGATGCCGGTCGCGTAGATAATGACCGTCTCGCCCACCACCGCCGGGTTGCTGGCCGTCACCATGGAACCCGCCACGCTGGAGCAGCACAGGTTGCTGGTAAACGCCGTCAGTGTCAACTGACCGCCGGTTACCGTGGGGGCGGGCAACTGGGTCGCGCTGTATGGGATGCCTTCGCCGTCCGGACCCTGGATTTTGGCCTGCAGAATGATGCGCGTGAACTCAGCGGTGGGAATGGCTGTCACCTCCGGATCGCTGGCATTGATGAGCCCCGCAAACGCGTCGCGGATGGTCCCCAGAGTGTCCGTGCTCTGCACCGTGTAGCTGTACGTGCGCCCGTTGATAACGATCGAGCCAAAGTCGCCGGTGTTGACGGCCCCGTCCACCGATACCACGCCGGTCGCGTAGCTCGAGGCGTGGAGCATGATCGCCTGGGGCGGATTGGCGCCGTTCAAATACGTAAAAATGCCGGGATTCGCCGGAACGATCGAAACCGCCACCGGCGCGGTCACCACCACCGATCCGTTGGCGGCGACGGTCCGCACGTAGGCGTTGACGCTGCTGGTGTCCGACAGTTCCCACGGCACTTGAGCGTTAATCTGGGTGGGCGACACGTACAACAGGGGCGAGCGAATGCCGTTGAAGTAGACCTCCGTCTGCGCGAGTTGCGTGGGCAATTGCTTTTGGCTCATGTCGGCCTGCGCCGTGGTGTACGCCAGAACGGTTCCCGGGTTGGGAAAGATGGAGACCAGCGTCCCCGGCGCAATCTGCGACGCGTCGCCGCCGCCGCTCAAATAGGTGCTGGCCGTCTCGACCGCGATCAGCGCGTCGGTGGAAGCCTCGGCCGCGTAAGCAATGTCGTTCGCGTTGGGGCCGGGCGACCTGGCATAGAGCAGAATAGCGGTGTCCACGTAGTCCGCCGCCGCGATCACGAACTGGTCGCCGGCCCCACTGTTGGCGGCGTTGATCTGCTTGACGAACGCGTCGATCACCGTGTCCAGAGTGTCCGTCGCCATCACCGTATAGGTGTAGGTATTTGTGGTGGTGGTTCCGGCGACGTCCAACGCAACCGTGATTGTGACGGTGTCGGCGGCCTCGATGGCCCCGGAGAAACTCACCGAGCCGTGGCCGAAGATCTGGTAGGCCGCCCCATTGCGCACGCCCGAATACGGAATCACGTTCGCCTCGATGGTATAAACCGTGATCCGCCGGTTGAAAGCGTCGCTGACATAGAGGTTCGCGCCGTCCCAGGCCAGCGACATCGGGCAGTCCATCGAATCCGCCGCGTTCACAGCCTGATTGACGGTCATTGGGCCAATCTCGCCGGGGCCTACCTCTTGAACCACGCCAATCTGGCCGATCACCACATCGGCCGCGGCCCCGTTCTGGGTGGGAATCTGGTCGTAGACCAGCACCCGGTCGTTGCCCCCGTCGGCCACGAACAGCCGGTTTCCAGCCGCCAGCACGAAACGCGGGAAGTTCAAAACGGAGTTGCAGACCTCTGGATATACAGGGTTGTTGTTGACGTCGACTCCGTCGGAAACGGTGCAGAGCACGGGGGTTTCCAGGCAAGCGGCCCCGATCGGACTCTCCAAGCAGGCGGTGCTCGTACTAGGGTAGGTGTACGCGTTATTAGGGATCGAGCTGACCAGATCCGGCTGGCCCAGCGCCACATTTGCCGGCGCATCGTTCGTCGTGGGGATCGAGTTCCAGATCAGGATCCGGTTGTTTGCCAGGTCCGCCACGAAGAGCCGCTGCCCATCCGAGGTCACCGCCACCGGGTTGAGCATGTTGGTTGCGCTCGCGGCTGTCGACTGCTGGGAGATATCGACCTGCACGTAAGTGGTGAAATTCGGCTGGCCCAGAACCACGTCGGCAGCCACGCCGTTTGTGGTGGGAATCTGGTTGTAGATCAGCACGCGGTTGTTCTGCGTATCCGCGACGTACAGCTTTCCGTTCTGAATCCAAACGCCCTGCGGTCCCAGCAGAGACTTGGCGGTGGGGATGTTGTTGGCCGGCACAAAGTTGGTCGCAAAATCCGGCTGTCCTACCACTACGTCGGCGGGCGTGTTGTTCGTGGTGGGGACGTGATTCCAGATCAGGACGCGGTTGTGGTCGGTATCGGCCACCACCAGGTGCACGCCGTCGGACGCCACGGCCGTGGGCGTACGGAGGTCGTTCGCGGTGCTCGTCAGGCTCAGCGTGGTGGTGGTGAAGTCCGGCTGGCCCAGAACTACCGTGGCCTGTCCGACGCATACCGGGCAGTTGCTGGTGTACTGCAGCTCGTCGGTGGGTCCGGGCAGTTGGCTGGAAAGGTTTTGGAACAGCAGGACGCGGTTGTTGGACGGTGTGGCCTGCAAGCGGTTCGAGTCCGCTACGAAGAGCGTGTCGGCCGCGTAAGCGATGCCGCTGACGGCGCCCAGGACCGTGTCGCTCGAGTTCGGATCCTGGTTGTCAAACGTAGTCTGGCCGATCACCAGCCTGGCCGCCTGTCCGGTAGCGAAATCGGCGGCGACAGCCCCCGCCGCCAAGAGTAGGAAAACGGAAATACACTTCATGCGGAATATGGAAGAATGCGTCCCTATGGCCAACGTGATTCTCGATTATAGCAAGCCTATACCAGCAAACCGCGATGTCCGAGTGGCGCCTGATGGCCACACCCGTGTGAGGGAACGGCACGCTTCCAGGCCCCACCCTCTCACCGAAACCCCGCAGGCATTGGAACTTGAGCAAAACTCGCGGACTGCCAGATTGAGTTATGCACGCGCCATGCCAGGGCGCCACCCCGCGTATAATCGAATCGTGCGCATCCTCGCTGTGTTTCTAGCGGCCGCCGTGTTGTTGGCACAGCCGGCGCAAACCCCCGCGCCGGTTTTTACGCGCGATGGCATCGTTCCCTTACAAAGCAACGCCGCGAAGTTTCTGGCGCCGGGAATGACCGTGGAACTCTACGGCCAGCATCTCGCGCCGGAGCCGTGGTGCGGCCAGAACGCGACGCCTCCCGCTCCCTATCCTCTCGAAGTTTGCGGTGTTCAGGTCTTGGTGGGAACCAGCCCGGCCGGCTTGATGTACGTGGGCCCTGTCCAAATCAATTTCAAGATTCCCGCCGACGCGCCGGCCCAAGGTTCGGCGCCCGTTCAGGTCTGCGTGCGCGGCGTGTGCGGCGCTCCCGTGGCGATGCAATTCAGCGCGTACACGGCCTCCCTTCGATTGCGGGGAACCGCCGCCGTTCACATGCCGGTCTGGGTTGAAGTCGACGCGCCGGCGCCATACGAGTTCAAGTATCCTTGCTTCAACGATCCCTGGTGGGGCCCCAACGAATGGAAGGTTGAGGTCCGCTACGGCGGCCAGCCGCTTTCACAATGGCCGCCTCAGATGCCCAGGTTCACGGTTGGCAACGGGTTCGGCTGTACCGCCGGCGTGCAACGCTCCCCTATGCCGCTCCATCTCCTCTACCATTTCGACCAGCCGGGGGTCTATTCCGTACGCGTCAGCGGCATGTTGCCCACTCCCGCCGACCCCAGCTCGCAAGTTTTTCAGTCGGATTGGACCGACATCACGGTGGCCCCCGAAACGGACGCCGCCCGCGACCAGTGGCTGCAATCCATGGCCCAGCAAGTGAAATCCGCCCCGCAGGAAGCCCTCCTCACGGACGTCATCCCATCCCTGCTCGCCTGGCCGGACGAAAAGGCGCTCGCCATTCTCCTGCCGTTTCTCGACCTGCCGCCCGGCGACCGCACTGGCCAGTTTGCCCGCTCCGCCTTGGCCGGCTTTAGCGACGACGTGCTGCGCCGCCTCATTCCGCCCGACCGGCTTTTAAGCCTTTGTCCCCCCGATGGCCGCTGCCGTGGCCAGAACTGAGTCGCTGGACCCATAGTCTTGCTCCGCTCACCCAATCTGGGTGATTTACCCCCATTCAGGCCCGAAAAGACACTGGAATTGTTGCAATAATCAACAAAAACTCAACACTTGGCGCTGTTTTCTATTTTAGGACCGTTTGGACCCTGTTTTGCTGGGTGATAACCATCGTTCCTTTGGAAAGGAGGGGCCTTGCGCCAGTTTCTGCGTGACTCGGGTCATCTCATTCGCCCCGCTGTCGTTCTGATCGTTGGACTCGCCGCCTTTTTGTTGATCCGCACCGCGCTGATCCCTAAGGCTTTCGGCAAGTACGGTCACTATGACGCAGCGTCGCTCGACGTCATCCGCCAACACCCCATCTCTTTCGCCGGCCAGGACACCTGCGTGATGTGCCACGACGAGCAGGCCAAGGCGCGCGCCGCCGGCAAGCACGCCCATGTCTCCTGCGAAGCGTGCCACGGTCCGCAGGCGGCCCATGCCAACGCCGACGACCCTTCGGCGCATAAGCCGGCCCTGCCCGATGTTGCCAATCTCTGCCGGCGCTGCCACGAAAAGGACGCCGCCAAGCCCAAGAACTTTCCGCAGGTGGTCACCGCGGAGCATTCCGGCGGCGCGCTTTGTAACGCGTGCCATCAACCCCACAACCCGCATCTATGAGGAGCCAACCATGGAACTAAGCCGGCGAGACCTATTTGCGGCGGGCGGCAAGCTGCTCATCCTGGCCTCCGTGGGCGCCACCCTGGAGCAGATCACGGGCGCCGCTCCGCCCAGCGAAGCCTATAACGTGGCCGAGCACTGGTGGGGCATGCTGGTCGATATCGACAAGTGCATCGGCTGCGGCAACTGCGTGCGCGCCTGCTCCAAGGAGAACCAGGTTCCCGAGGGTTATTTCCGCACCTGGGTGGAGCGTTACCAGGTGGGCGAAGACCAGCAGCCGCACGTGGATTCGCCCGACGGCGATATCGACGGCTTCCCGGCCGACACCCGCGCGGACGTGAAAAGCTTCTTCGTGCCCAAGCTCTGCAATCACTGCGCCGAATCGCCCTGCGTGCAGGTTTGTCCGGTGGGCGCCACCTTTGTCAGTCCCGATGGCGTCGTCCTGGTGGATAAGAACTACTGCCTGGGCTGCCGCTATTGCATCCAGGCTTGCCCTTACGGCTGCCGCTATCTGCACCCCGAGACGCATACCGCCGACAAGTGCACGCTCTGCTACCACCGCATCACTCAAGGGCTGACCACGGCCTGTTGCGAAGCCTGTCCCACCGGCGCCCGCCAGTTGGTGGACTTCAAGAATCCCAAGGACCCGGTCCACGAATACATGCGCAACAACAAGGTGCAAGTCCTGAAACCTTACATGGCGACCGGCGCCAAAGTCTATTACAAAGACCTCGACGGGTCGGTGCGATAGGAGTGATGCGATGACGATTCCCGGCGTTGACGGGTTCATGTATCCGAACGAGGTAGAGCTGCAATGGGGCTTGCTGATCGTGCTCTACCCATACATCACCGGCCTGGTGGCCGGCGCATTCATTCTGGCCTCCCTCGAACGCGTCTTCAAGGTGGACGCCGTCCGCCCCACTTACCGCCTGGCGCTGCTCACCGCGCTGGCCTTTCTGTTGGTGGCCCCGCTGCCGCTGCAACTTCACCTGGGCCACCCCGAGCGCTCCATTGAGATGTACCTCACACCGCATAGCTCCTCCGCCATGGCCATGTTCGGCTTCGTCTACCTCTGGTACCTGATGGTCGTGTTGTTGCTCGAAATCTGGCTGGAATACCGCGCCGACATCGTACGGATGGCGCAAACCACCGGCGGGTGGAAGCGCCTGGTGTACAAAGCCCTCACGCTGGGGTCCATGAACCTCAGTCCGGCCGCGCGCCGGATCGACGACAAAGTGGGCTTCGCCGTCACCGTAATCGGGATTCCGTCCGCCTTCCTGCTGCACGGCTACGTGGGTTTCATCTTCGGTTCCGTAAAAGCCAATCCGTGGTGGTCCACGCCCTTGATGCCGGTGGTGTTTCTGTTCTCCGCCATGGCGTCGGGCATTGCGGGGGTGTTGCTGCTGTACATGGCCACCATGAAGTTGAAGAAGATGCCCATCGATATGCCCTGCGTGGACGCTATCGCCAAGTACCTCTTCTACACCTTCGTCATCGATTTCTCGCTCGAAATGCTGGATTTGGTACACCGCACCTACGAAGCCGGCGAATCCTTCCGCAGCCTGGATTTCATGGTGCACACGCGCCTGTGGGCGTCGCAAGTGGTGGTGCAGATCTGCCTCTGTACGCTTGTGCCGCTGGGGCTGCTGGCGTTGACCCAGTTGTTCCCGTTCCGGGCGGCCAAGCGAAAAGCCATATACGTGATGTCGGGCCTGCTGGTGATGATCGGCATCTTCGCCATGCGCTGGAACGTGGTGATTGGCGGGCAACTGTTCTCGAAGAGCTTCCTGGGGTACACCAGCTTTAAGTTGGAGTTCGCCGCGCGTGAAGGGCTGCTCACGGCCATCGGCCTGATGATTTTGCCGTTTGTGATTTTCGTGGTTCTGGTGAGGCTCCTGCCGCCGTGGCCGGAGCGGAAGACTACCGAAGCCTTGGGCGATTAGGCCTTAGCCAAGGAGGTTGCCATGCCGCAGATCGAACCGGCGGCCGCTCAGGATTGGAGCGGTCTGCAGCGTGAGATCCAAGACTTGGCGCTCCGCGTCGCGGAAATCGAGCGCCGGTTGGAAATCCCCGCACTGACTGGGGCGGGACTACCGGCGGCGGCCCCGGACGCCAGCCCCATCCTGATCGCCCCCTCCGCCGTCTTGCCTCTCGCGGGCCGCGCCCTGCTCGGTCTTGCCGGCGCCTACCTGCTGCGCGCGCTGACCGAATCGGCAGTTCTCTCCTACGGCGGCGGCGTCGCCCTGGGCATCCTCTACGCCGTTCTCTGGCTGGTATGGGCCGCCCGCACCCCCGCGGAGCGACGCCTGGAGACCGCGATCCACAGCGTGACCTCCGTGCTGGTGCTGTGTCCCCTGCTCTGGGAAGCCACCCTGCGGTTTCACGTAATCTCTACCTGGACCGCCGGCGCCATCCTTCTCTCCTTTACGGTCTTCGCTCTGGCCGTCTCCTGGCGGAAGAGCCTGCTGGTGATCGCCACCATTGCCATGCTGGCGGCCTTGGGCACGGCCGCGGGCCTGCTGCTCGCGACCCATGACGTCCTGCCGTTTACTTTCGTCTTCCTGGGCGCGGCCGCCGCCGTGGAAGTGTCCGCCTGTCTGGACCACTGGCTCAGCGAGCGCTGGCTGGCCGCCACCGCGGCGGACCTTTCGGTGCTGCTGGCCACCTGGCTGGTCACGAATGCGCGGGGGCTGCCGCAGTCTTACGCCCCCATCCCGCAGAACTGGCTCCTGCTGGCGCAGGCCGCGCTGCTTGCCATTTATCTTTCGAGCATCATCGTGCGCACCCTGCTGCGCGGCTTCACCTTCACCGGGTTTGAAACTGCGCAGTGCGCGCTGGCTTTTCTGATCGGCGTGGGTGGAGGCCTGAGTCTCTCCAAGGAAGCGCCCGCCATCGCCGCCCTGGCGCTGGCGTGCGCCGCGGCCTGCTACGTGGTAGCGTTCGCGCGCCTGGACCTTAACCGCGGGCGCGTCCGCAACTTCTACACCTACTCCACCTTCGGTTTGCTTCTGGCGCTGACGGGAACCCGCATACTGCTCTCCCCTACATCCGCCGCTGGAATGTGGGCGGTCCTGGCGGTGGGATGTATCTGGGCAGGCGGCTTTCTAGGGCGCCTCACCCTACAGGTTCACGGAGGCATTTACCTGGCTCTCGCGCTGGCGTCCTCCGCCGCGCTGCCGCGGGCGGGCTCGTTCCTGCTGGGAAACGAAGTCGCCAGCCGCAGCCAACCCGCGCTCTGGACCGGCGCGGTGGTGGCCGCGCTGTGCTATTTCCTGGCTACGCGCTATGCGGCTTCGCACGATGGTTGGACGGTTCGCATCAACCGGATCGCCATCGCCGCCATGCTGGCATGGCTGGTGGCGGGAACTCTGGCGGGCGCGCTGGTGACCGGCTATCATGCCGCATTCGGTCAGGCTGCCAGTCATGCCTACTGCGCCACCATGCGCACCGGGGTGTTGACGGCCTTCGCGTTGCTGCTCGCGTGGCTGGGCGGGCGCCGCAACAATTGGGAGCTTGGGCGTTTGGCCTACCCCATGATGGCGCTGGGGGCATACCGCCTGGTGGCGGAAGACATGCACCAGGAGCGCAAGGCCGCTTTGTTCCTCTCTCTTCTGGTGTACGGCGCGGCGCTCACCGCTCTGCCGCACCTGAACCGAAGCCAAGCCGCCGGCGCATAGAATAAGAGATCGTATGACGCGCTTGTGTTGCACGCTGGTCCTGACGGCGGCGGTCTCGGCTTCCGCCGCATCGCCCGACACGCTTTGGTACCGGCAGCCCGCCGCATCCTGGAACGAGGCGCTGCCCATCGGCAACGGCCGGCTCGGGGCCATGGTCTTTGGCGGCGTTCCCAACGAGCGCATCCAGCTCAACGAGGACACCGTTTGGGCGGGCGAACCGCGCGACCGAAATAATCCCGCCGGCGCCGCCGCAGTTCCCGAAGTGCGGCGCCTGCTGGCGGCGGGTAACCTGACGGAAGCCGAAGCGCTTGCGGATAAAGCCATCATCGCCACGCCGCGGCGCATGCCGATGTATCAGACGCTCGGCGATCTCGATATCCGCTTTACGGGCCAAGACGCCATCTCGGATTACACCAGGACACTCGACCTAGACCGCGCCGTGGTCCGCGTTACCTACCGCTCCGGTGACGCCACTTACACCCGCGAGATCTTTTCCTCGGCGCCGGACCAAGTCATCATGATCCGGCTTACGTGCGACCGGCCCAATCGCATTTCGTTCTCGGCCACGCTCACGCGCGAACGCGATTCGGTCACCAGCGCCGCCGGTCCGGACCGCCTGGCGATGGAGGGCGAGGCCATCGCCCACGATGCCAACCATGCCGACGAGCGCAAGGTGGGCGTGAAGTTCCGCGCGGTCCTGCTGGCCCTTGCCGCCGGCGGCCAGGTCCGTACCGAAGGCGCCGATCTTGACGTCTCGAACGCCAATTCCGCCACGCTGTTTCTGGCGGCCGCGACCAATTTCCGCGTGAAAGATCCCGCCGCCCAATGCAACGCGCAACTCAAAGCCGCGTCGTCAAAGCCTTATGAGCGGCTTCTTGCGGGGCACGTCGAGGATTATCAGAAGTATTTTCTCCGCGTGGTGTTCGCGCTTGCGGGCGCGGCCCCGGACTTGCCGACCGACGAACGCCTGAAGCGCTTGCAAGCGGGCGCGGCCGATCCCCAGCTCGCCACCCTGTACTTTCAATTCGGCCGCTATCTGTTGATTTCGAGCAGCCGCCCGGGCGGCATGGCCGCCACGCTGCAAGGGCTTTGGAACGAATCGCTAGCGCCGCCGTGGGACAGCAAGTACACCATCAACATCAATACCGAGATGAACTACTGGCCGGCCGAGGTGTGCAATCTTCCGGAAATGCACGAGCCTCTGTTCGACCTGGTGGATGCGGCCCGCCCCGACGGCCGCCGCGTGGCGAAGGCGCTCTACGGCGCGCGCGGCTTCGTAATCCATCACAACACCGACATCTGGGGAGACGCCGTGCCCATCGATGGCGTCGGCTCGGGCATTTGGCCGATGGGCGGCGCATGGCTGAGCCTGGATTTCTGGACTCATTACGATTTCACGCGCGACCGCGACTTCCTTGCGCGGCGCGCCTACCCGGTCATGAAGGAGGCCGCCCAGTTCCTGCTCGATTACATGGTGGACGACGGCCACGACCATCTGGTCACGGGCCCATCGATTTCCCCCGAGAATTCCTTCCGCGGGCCGGACGGAAAAGCGCATAAGCTCGCCATGGGCCCGTACATGGATACCGAAATCACGCGCGCCCTGTTCACTCGCGTGATGGAGGCCGGCGAAATCCTGGGCATCGATGCCGAGTTTCGCAAGCAAGTGGCCGACGCGCGCGACCGGTTGATGCCTTTCAAGACCGGCAAGTACGGACAGTTGCAGGAATGGCTCGAAGATTACGACGAAACCGAACCTGGGCACCGCCACATCTCGCACCTGTTCGCGCTTTTTCCGGACAACCAGATCACGCCGCGCGGCACGCCCGCGCTGGCCGCGGCCGCGCGCGTGACGCTCGAGAGACGGCTGGCTGCGGGCGGCGGCGGAACCGGCTGGAGCCGCGCCTGGATCGTCAACTTCTTCGACCGTTTGGAAGACGGAGAGGCCGCTTACCAGAACCTGCTGGCACTGTTCGCGAAATCGACGATGCCCAACATGCTCGACACGCATCCACCATTTCAGATCGACGGGAATTTCGGCGGGACATCGGGCATCGCGGAAATGTTGTTGCAGAGCCAGAACGGCGAGATCAGCGTCTTGCCGGCCCTGCCCAAGGCCTGGCCCGACGGTTCGATCACCGGTCTCCGCGCGCGCGGCGCCGTGGCAGTGGATATCGCGTGGGCGGCAGGCAAGGCCTCGCGCGTAGTTCTCCATACGGCCGTCGCGGGCGACTGCAAGTTGAGGCCGCCACGCGGCCAGCAAATCGCCGCCATCGAGTCGGGCGGCAAGCGCATACCCTTCACTGCCAGCGCCGATGGCGACGCCGCCGTGAAACTCGCCCCCGGCCAAACCTACGCGGTGAGCTTTCAATAAGCTCTGTTACCATCGAGAAATGGGGGCTCCGTGGGCGTAAAGGCCACCGTCTTTCCGTCGGATTGGCTTCGCTATGCGGACGCCAGCACCGAGCTGGAAGTGTACCGGCTCACCGATCCCGCGTACTCCAGCGCCCTCCCGGCCTACTACAATCGCGCGTTGGCGCGTAACCGCCGGTTTCTGCTGTACTCGTGCGATCGCAGCGGCTCCCGGCAAGCCTTCCACATGGACCTGAACAACGGCGAAACGCGCCAGTTGACCCAGTCCGACGGCCTCGACGGCTCTTCGCTCTCGCTCCTGCCTAACAACCTCTCATTCTGCTATTTCGCGGGACGCCGCCTGTGCCTGACCAACCTGACCACGTTGGCGGAGCGCGCCGTTTACACCGTACCGGACCAGGTGGAGCGCTGCACCGGCGTGAGCCTGACACCGGATGGAACATCCGCTCTGTTCATCGAACGGCAAGGCGATGTTCGCCGCGTGCGAATGGCTCCTCTGGGGCGCGGAGAGGCGCGCACGGTGGCCGAGGCTTCTTTCGAAATCTCCGACCCGCTCATGCGGCCCCAGCGCCAGCAGTTTCTCTACCGCCAGCGGGACGCGGCGCTTTGGCTGGTGGATACTGCCGGCAAGCAGAGCCGCCGGCTGAATCTGGCGGCGGGACGCGTGGGGCCAGCCAATTGGGCGCCGGACGGCAGCACCGTCCTGTACCTGAATTTCCCGGAGGATCATACCCAGCTCAACGCCGTTCGCGAATACGCGCCGGACACGGATACCGACAAGCTGGTGGCCAAGACCAGCCAATATGTGCATTTCGGATTCAATCGCGACACGTCGGTTTTCGTCGGCGCAAGCCGCAACGCCGCATCGCCGGCCGTGCTGATCATGCTGCGCGTCAATGGCCGCGAGCTGACCATCTGCGACCACCGCGCCAGCCATCCGGAATCGGTCGCGCCGATCTTCTCACCCGACGCCCAGCGTCTGTTTTTCCAGAGCGACCGCAATGGCAAACAGGCCATCTACTGCGTCCACATCGAGCGTTTGGTGGAGAGAATCGAGGAAGCGGGGCCGTAAAGCGCGGCTTTTCCGGAACACGGCGCACTCCGCTTGCGTAGTTGTTGCTGGAGGACGTCGTATGTACTGCACTCAATGCGGCCTCGAATTGCGAGCCGACGACAGATTCTGCTCGCGCTGCGGCAAACGGACGGAGATGGCTACGCCCACCGCGTCCAGGCCGCTCCTGCTGGACAAACAGAACAAGAAGGTCGCGGGAGTCTGCGCTGGCTTCGCCCGCTATTTCGATGTGGATGTCAGCCTCATGCGGGTGATCTGGCTGGCGGTTGCGCTCACGGGCGGGATCGGCATAATCGCCTATCTGGGGGCTTGGATCATCGTGCCGAGCGACCGCGGCAACCAGCCGCAGGCGGCCTTCGCGCCACACCCGCAGCCGTATTGACAGCGCCGCGCGCGGTCACGCTTCAGGTTTGCGGAGCCAGAGATAGCAGTGGTTGCCGATGCGCCCCGCCTTGGCGGACCGGAGCAGCAACAGGTCCAGATACCGAAGGGGAAAGAGAGCCCATCCCAGGATTCCGTGCGCCATAACGCGCCAGGCCCGCCAGGGGAACCACAACTTGACGTACTCGATGACGAATACCAGCACGGTGGCGGTGGGGCCGGTGCGCCAGCCTTCGGCAACCACTTCCATTCCGCCAGCCATCAGCTTCAATCCATCCGGAGTGAACCTGCGGTAGTCCCCGGGATACTCGTGGAACGGGTGACAGAAGGGCGTCACCAGGTGGACGTAGCCGCCGGGGGCCAGAACGCGCTCGATCTCGCGCATGACCCCCTCGGGATCGCGGACATGTTCGAGAACCGCGTCGCACTCCACGCGCTGGAAAAGACCTTCCGGAAACGGCAGGCGCCCGGCGTCGGCGGCCACATCGACGCCGGGAATGGGGAAGAGGTCCAGATTCACGTAGCCCTCCACCACGCGGCCGGCGCCGCCGATGGACAGATTCCAGCGGCCCAGCGGAAAATCCTTCGGCTCGGCCGGGTTCATCACCAACGGCGCCGGTGGCTCGATGAGCCGGCGCAGACGGTCGCGCCAATGCCGCGAGGCCCGCTTGCGATAGATTTCTTCCAGGGGAGCCCGGCCCCCCGGCGGGGGCACCCCGCTCATCGGGCTACCGGCGTCCAGCGCGGCGCAACCTTCCGAATCCTCTCGACGGCCTCCATCAGGTTGGCCATGGAGTTGGCGTAGCTGAACCGAAGGTAGCCCTTGCCGTGTGGGCCGAAGCAGCCGCCGTCCAGGCAGGAGACGCCGGCTTCGTTCAGCAGGAAGTCGGCCAGTTCCTTGGAATCCATGCCCGTCCCGGTGACATTGGGGAACGCGTAAAAAGCGCCGGAGGGAAGCTCGCAGCGGAATCCCGGAACCTGGTTCAGGCTTTGGCAAAAGGCATCGCGCCGGCGGTGGAATTCCCGCACCATGTTCACAAGGCCGTCCTGCGGGCCCGTGAGGGCGGCGATGCCCGCGCGCTGCGTGAAAGCGGCGGTGCAGGAATTCGAATTGACCATCAACTTGGTCACGGCCTGCGCCAGGAACTCCGGCATCACGCCGTAGCCGATGCGCCAACCGGTCATCGCGTAGCTCTTCGAGAAACCGTCCATGATGACGGTCTTCGCCGCCATGCCGGGGTAACTCGCGATGGACGCGGGCGGGTCTTCTCCGAAATGAATGCGCGTGTAGATCTCATCGGTCAGCACCGCCACGTCGCGCTCGCACAGGAGCGCGGCCATCGCGGCGATGTCCCGACGCGGGATGGCGCCGCCGGTGGGGTTGTGCGGCGAATTCAGAATGACGAGCTTGGTCTTGTCCGTCAGGCAATCGCGAAACACGTTCAGGTCGAAGGAGAAGCCGCGGGCTTCCTCGAGGGGTATCGGCACGGGCGTACCGCCGGCGAAGCGGATCATGGATTCATAGATGGGGAAGCCGGGATCCGGGTAGATCACTTCGTCGCCGGGATCGACCAGCGCCAGGATGGAGAAGAACAGGATGGGTTTGGCGCCCGGAGTCACGACGACATTCTCCCGCCCGACCGGGATTCCGTGGGCGCCGGAGACATGCACGGCGATGGCTTCGCGCAATTCGGGAAGGCCCGGGGTAGGAGCGTAGTGCGTCCAGCCCTCGTCGAGCGCCCTTTTGGCGGCTTCGACAATGTGCGGCGGCGTGGCGAAATCGGGTTCGCCGATTTCCAGGTGGATCACGCTACGGCCCGTGGCTTCGAGCGCACGCGCGCGGGTTAGGACCTCGAAAGCCGATTCGCCGCCGAGGCGGCTCATAGAATCCGCGAGTTTCATGCGGGCGACACCTTTCGAAAATATGGGACGCCATCGCGCTCTTCGACCTCGGCGACGCGGTCGTCGATGGCGACCCGCGCTTCTAAAATTCGGCCCGTGACGCGGCCTCCGCCCTGCAGGCTCACAATGGCGGTCTGGTAGGGCGCGTCCTTCGTGAAGGCCTCGGGGGCCGAATAAACCACAGTCTCGGTGTAAACGACTCCGGCTCTCATACGACCCCCAGGATGCTCACGACGCATGTGGCGCCGGAGCCGCCGAGGTTCTGGGCGAGCCCCAGCGAATGGCGCGCGATTTGCCAGTCGCCGGCCTCGCCACGCATCTGCAACACCAGGTCGCAGATCTGCCCCACGCCTGTCGCGCCGACCGGGTGGCCTTTGGATTTCAACCCGCCGCTTGAATTGACGGGCCGCGCGCCGCCGCGCTGGGTGCAGCCCGCGAAAGCGTATGGCCCGCCCTCGCCGGGCTTCACGAATCCCAAATCCTCGGTGGCGATAATCTCAGCGATGGTGAAGCAATCGTGCACTTCGGCGAATTGGATGTCCTGGGCTTCGACGCCCGCCATGCGGTATGCCTGGGCTGCGGCGCGGCGGACCGCGGGGAAGGTGGTGATGTCTTCCTTGCGGTCGAGCGCCACGTAGTCGGAGGCCTGCGCGACGCCCAGCACGCGCACCGGCTTGTCGGTGAACTCGGCCGCACGATCCAAAGGGGCGAGAATCACGGCCGCGGCGCCGTCGCTGATCAGGGAGCAATCGTAGACCGTCAGCGGATCGGCCACGGGCTTGCCGTTGAGCGCCTGTTCCAACGTGACGACCTTGCGCATGTGGGCGAAGGGATTGAGCGCGCCATTGGCGTGGTTCTTGACGGCGACCGAGGCCAGGTGTTCGCGCCGCGTGCCGTAGTCGTGCATGTGGCGCCGCGCGATCATGGCGAACAGGGAGGCGAAGGTGTTGCCCGCGCGCATCTCGCCGGCGCAATCGCCGGCGCCGGCCAGAATTTCACTGACGCGCGGCGTGGACTGCGAAGTCATTTTCTCAACCCCAACGACCATGACGACGTCATGGATGCCCGCCGCCACTTCCGCCCACGCATGGAAGAACGCCGACCCGCCGGATGCGCAAGCCGCCTCCACGCGGGTGGAAGGCACGTCCAAGATGCCCAGCGCCATGGAAACGTACGGCGCCAGGTGGTTCTGGCCGGTGAAGGAAGGCCCGGCGAAATTGCCCAGGTAGAAGGATTCGACCTGGTCCGGCGCGAGGTGCGCGTCGCGCAGGCACTTCTCTCCCGCCTCCACGGCGAGCGAGCGCACGTCGCGATTGGGAAACGCCCCGAACGGTGTTTTGCCAATGCCGATCACCGCTACAGGTCTCATAATCAAATGGTAGCGCCCTGGGCAGGCGGAAGCCCATCGAAAAGGCGGAACGAAGCCAATTCCGAGCCTGAGGCGCGCCCCTGCGGGAGCGGCATCCAAGCCGGGCGGTTCAATTCCTTAGGCGGCCGGGCGTGTGCGAACACTACGGACGATCCGATCCCCGTCGCGCTGCCGGGCGAGGCGGAGGTCGTAGTCGATCTGCAACCCGAGCCAAGTCTCCGGAGAAACGTGGAAGTATGTTCCCAGCCTCAATGCCGTGTCGACGGTGATGGAGCGGGCGCCGTTCACGATTGCGCCGATGCGGTTGGGCGGGACATCCAGATCGCGAGCCAACTGGTTGATGCTGATTCCCAGTGGTTTCATGAAGTCTTCCAGGAGGATCTCTCCAGGAGGGATCGGATCGAGTCGTTTTGGCGGCTTCATTGTCGTCTCCTCAGCGCCTTAGTGGTAATCCACGATCTCGACGTCGTGGGCATCGCCGTTACGCCATGAAAAGCAGATGCGCCATTGGTCATTGATTCGAATGCTGTACGTTCCCGCGCGGCCGCCCTTCAGCATCTCAAGCCGGTTCCCAGGAGGCACGCGAAGGTCCTCCAGCCGCAATGCCCGATGCAGGTACAAAAGCTTCCGCCGAGCGGGCCGTTCTATCGGTTGAAATCGCCGGACCATGTGGTCCTCGAAGAGCAACGCGGTGTCCGAGCACTTGAAAGACCGGATCAAGTCCCAGTCTATGACGCGTCGGGCATTATGTCAAACGTAATGGCCGGCAAGGAGAACGCGGGCCGCCGGGCTCTGACGCCTCGCCCTGTCCCCGGTTTCCACGAGGAGTGAAGGCCGATTGGCAATCGGCCGCAGGTTAACAACCTGCCCCACGAACAAAGCGTGAGGCCCACCTACTGGCCCAACACGGCTACCAGCGGCGTGGCGGTTTGGTCGAAGATTTGGTCCGTTTCGGGCGTGCGCTCGCCGTAGAGTTCCACTGCGTCGCCGACGGATACCATTTCGAAGAGCTCCTGGATATCGCGGTTGCGCAGGCGTATGCAGCCGTGCGAGGCGCTGCGGCCGATGGAGGCGGGATTGTTGGTGCCGTGGATGCCGTAGCCTTTCTTGCTCAGGCCCAGCCAGCGCGGCCCGAGCGGGTTGGATTTGCCGGGCGGAACGATCCTGCCCTTGGTATACCAAGTGGGATCGGGAATGCGCTGCACGATGGTGAACGACCCGGTGGGACTGGGCGTGCACGGCGCTCCCACGGCGGTTTGAAGAACTTTCACCACGCGGCTGCCTTCCAGAACCGCCAGTTTGCGGTCCGGAATGCTGACGACGATGCGGCGAGCGGGTCTCGCCAGATTCTCCTGCGCCAGCGCCTCGGCGGTGGCCCACAGCGCCGCGCCGATGAGCGCTGCCAGTTTGCTGACTTGATTCCGTCCCTTGCGCATTTTCCGATCCTCCGTACGGGATGGATGGGTGCAGCCGGGTGGCCGCGTCGTAAGTAATTGAATATGCGAATGTTAACTGTTTGTCGGGCGTGTCAACGGGGCCACGTGTGGGAAGACGGACGCATGGAAGAAGACCTACTTCCGCTCGGCAGCCGCGATGCGTGCATTGGCTCGGTCGACGGCCGTGGGGGCGGCTGCGGGGTCCTTCGCGAGATTGTCCTGCGCGCGCTTCAGGGCGGCTTTGGCGCGGGGCACGTCGATCTCTTCGGCGCGTTCCGCCACATCGGCCAGGACGCGGACGTGACCGGCCAACACTTCGATGAAACCGCCGGACACGGCGAGACTGCTCCGGCGGCCGCCCGCGGCGTAGACCAAAACGCCGGTTCCGAGTTGGCCCACGAACGCGGCGTGGCCGGGCAGGATGCCCAGATAGCCGGCCTTGCCCGGCACTTCGACGGACTCCACGTCTTCGCGCACCAAGAGGCGCTCCGGCGTGACCACTTCCAGTTCGATCGACTCGGGCATCTTACGCCTTCTTCATGGCTTCGGCCTTTTCCAAAACCTCTTCGATGGTCCCCTGCATGTAGAACGCCTGCTCGGGGATGTCGTCATGCTTGCCGTCGGCGATTTCCTTGAAGCCGCGGATGGTGTCCGCCAGCTTCACATACTTGCCCTTATAGCCGGTGAACTGCTCGGCCACATGGAAGGGCTGCGAGAGGAAGCGCTGGATTTTGCGGGCGCGCGCCACGATCGACTTGTCCTCGTCGGAAAGCTCGTCGATGCCCAAAATGGCAATGATATCCTGCAGGTCCTTGTAGCGCTGCAGAATGCCCTTCACCTGCTGCGCAGCGTCGTAGTGCTCCTGGCCGACGATGAGCGGGTCCAGAATGCGCGACGTGGAAGCCAGCGGATCGACCGCCGGGTAGATGCCGATGGCGACGATATCGCGCGACAGGTTGGTGGTGGCGTCCAGGTGCGCGAAGGCGGTGGCCGGCGCGGGATCGGTGTAATCGTCGGCAGGCACGTAGATGGCCTGGACGGAAGTGATGGAGCCCTTCTTAGTGGAGGTGATGCGCTCCTGCAACTCGCCCATCTCGGTAGCCAGGTTGGGCTGGTATCCCACGGCCGAGGGCATGCGGCCGAGCAGCGCGGAGACTTCCGAACCGGCCTGCGTGAAGCGGAATATGTTGTCGATGAACAACAGCACGTCCTGGCCTTCCTCGTCGCGGAAGTACTCGGCCACGGTCAGGCCGGTGAGCCCCACGCGCAGGCGCGCGCCGGGGGGTTCGGTCATCTGGCCGTAAATCATGGCGCACTTGGACTTGGTGAAGTCGTGCGGATCGATGACGCCGGATTCCTGCATTTCGAGCCACAGGTCGTTGCCTTCGCGGGTGCGCTCGCCCACGCCGGCGAATACCGACACGCCGCCGTGTTTCTGGGCGATGTTGTTGATCAACTCCATGATGATGACGGTTTTGCCTACGCCCGCGCCGCCGAACAATCCGATCTTGCCGCCGCGCAGGTAGGGCTCCAGCAGGTCGATCACTTTGATGCCCGTCTCGAACATCTCCAGGCGCGTGGATTGGTCCTCGAAAGAAGGCGCCTGCCGGTGAATCGGGAAATACGTCTTGGCGTTCACGGGACCCATCTCATCCACGGGCTGGCCGATCACGTTCAGGATCCGCCCCAGGGTCTCCGGCCCTACGGGCACTTCCACGGGCTTTCCCAGGCTGATGGCTTGCATGCCGCGCACCAAGCCGTCGGTGGGCTGAAGCGCGATGGTCCGCACGCGCCCCTCGCCGATATGCTGCTCCACCTCACAAACGATGTCGATCGGCTGGGGCGTTTCGAAGCCCTCGCTGGTCACACGGATCGCGGTGTAGATCACCGGGATCTTTCCCTCGGGAAACTCGCAATCCACGGCCGGCCCGGCCACCTGGACCACTTTGCCGACCACAAATCCGTTGCTGGTTGCCATAGTAAAAGTCCTTATTCCGACCCGGCGGCGCCGCTCACCACTTCGATGATTTCCTTGGTGATGCTGGCCTGCCGCACGCGGTTCATATATAAAGTCAGCTTGTCGATCATTTCGCCCGCGTTGGTTGTGGCCGCGTCCATGGCGGTCATGCGGGCGCCATGCTCGGCGGCGGTCGATTCGAGCAGCGCCCCGTAAAATGCCGTCTCCACGTACTTGGGCAAGAGCTCGCCCAGGATGACGGCGGGCGGCTGGTCGTAAATGTAGTCGATCGGCTCGGCGCTCTTGGGCGCTTCGGCGGGAAGCACGCGCGCGATGGTGAGCGTCTGCGCCATCACGCTCTTGAAGCCGTTGAAGAGCAGGTAGACGGCGTCGGTTTCGCCGGCGCGGAACGTCTCCATGGCCTTGCGGGCGATGGCGGCGACGTCGGCGTATGGAGCCTTGGCCATGCCGGTATACTCGCCGGAGATGGCAGCGCCGCGTTTGCGGAAGAAATCGCGGCCCTTTCGCCCGATGGTCTCGAGCGTGACCGCCGCTTCCGGCCGTTCCGCCTTAAAGCGTTGCGCGGCTTTGATCAGATTGGTGTTGAAGGCCCCTGCTTTGCCAGTGTCGCTGGTGACCAGAACCAGAAGAACGCGACGCTCCGGCCTTGTGGCCAGGAGCGGGTTCTCTTCGGTCTCTTCATTTGCGGCGTCCGCTTGCACAGCCGCGGCCACGTTCGCCAGAACTTTACCTAACAGCGCCACGTACGGGCGCGAAGCGAGCACGCGATCCTGGGCGCGCCGGAGCTTGGCCGCCGAGACCATCTTCAGCGCCTTGGTGATCTGCTCGGTGTTCTTGACCGAGCGGATACGCCGCCGGATATCGATCAGGCTAGGCATGCGCGGTTACCGCGGTATGTTCCGCAACGAAGCGGGCTTTGAACTCCTGGATGAGCGCCGCCAGCCTGGCCCGCAAGGCGTCGTCCAGGGCTTTCTTGGTGCGGATTTCCTCCCACAGGTCCTGGTGGGCGCTGTCGATGAAGCGGTATAGCTCCTCCTCGAACGCGCCGCACTGCTCGACCGGAAGATCGTCCAGGTGACCCTGCGTTCCGGCGAAAATGATGACGATCTGCTTCTCCACGGGCAGCGGCCGATATTGACCCTGCTTGAGGATCTCCACCAGGTGTTTGCCGCGATTGAGCTGGTCGAGCGAGGCCTTGTCGAGGTCCGAGCCGAACTGCGCGAAGGCCGCCAGCGCTCGGTATTGCGCCAGGTCGAGGCGCAGGCTTCCGGCGATCTGCTTCATAGCCTTGATCTGCGCGTTGCCGCCCACGCGGCTGACCGAAATGCCCACGTTGATGGCCGGCCGCACGTTGGAGTTGAAGAGGTCGGATTCCAGGAATATCTGGCCGTCGGTAATGGAAATGACGTTGGTGGGGATGTACGCGGAAATGTCGCCGGCCTGGGTTTCGATGAAGGGCAGGGCGGTGAGCGACCCGGCGCCGTTCTGGTCGTTCAACTTGGCGGCGCGCTCCAGCAGGCGGCTGTGCAGATAGAAGACGTCACCCGGAAAAGCCTCGCGCCCAGGCGGCCTGCGCAGCAGCAGCGAAATCTCGCGGTATGCCGCGGCGTGCTTGGAAAGGTCGTCGTAGATGCACACCGCGTGGCGCTTGGTATCCCTAAAATACTCGCCCATGGCGCATCCGGCGAACGGCGCGATGTACTGCATGGGGGCCGGGACGGAGGCGGTGGCCGAAACCACGATGGTGTATTCCATGGCGCCGTGATCTTCCAGGGTCTTGACCACCTGCGCCACGGTGGAGCGCTTCTGCCCGATGGCGACATAGATGCAAATCATGTCGCCGCCCTTTTGATTAATGATCGCGTCGAGCGCGAGGGCCGTCTTGCCGGTCTGGCGGTCGCCGATGATGAGCTCGCGCTGGCCGCGTCCGATGGGAATCATGGCGTCGATGGCCTTGATGCCGGTCTGCATAGGCTCCCGCACGGGCTGCCGCGCCACGACGCCGGGCGCGAGCCGCTCGACGGGGCTGAACTCGGTGGTTTCGACCGGCCCCTTGCCATCGATGGGCCGCCCGAGGGCGTCCACCACGCGTCCGATGAGCGCCTCGCCCACGGGCACGGACATGATGCGCCGGGTGCGGCGCACCTCGTCGCCTTCCTTGATTTCGGTGTAGTCCCCCAGTAGCACGGCGCCCACCTGGTCTTCTTCCAGGTTCATGGCGATGCCGGCCACGTCGTGGGGGAACTCGATCAGTTCGCCCGCCATGACCTTGTCGAGGCCGTGAATGCGGGCGATGCCGTCGCCTACGGAGATCACCGCGCCGACTTCCGAGACGTCGATCACGCGCTCGTAGTTTTCAATCTCCTGGCGGAGAATGCCGGCAATCTCATCCGCTCGAATTCGATCCATAACTTTTTCCGATCAGCTTTCCGCGCCCAGGCGCCGTTCCAGCGACTTCAGTTGGCCGCGCACCGAGCCGTCGTAGACCGTGGAGCCAATCCGCGCCACCACCCCTCCGACCAGCGATGGATCGAGGGCGAAGCGAATGCGGATAGGCTTGCCAGCGACCCGGTCCAGCTCCGCGTTCAGGGCGGCGCGCTGGGCGTCGTCGAGCTCGCGCGGGGTGGACACTTCCGCGCGGGCGAAGCCCTGGCGTTCGTCCACGATCTCTTCAAACCTTTGCACGATTTCGGGCAGCGCGTTCATGCGGCCGTGGTCCACCAGAACGAAGAGGAAATTCCGCGTGATGCGCGAGAGTTTCAAGACATCCGCAATGCGCCCCACCACAGCCCTTTTGCGGTTGACCGGAACGGCCGGAGTGGCCAGCGCCTGGCGCAATTCCGGAGAGGCGTGGAGCGCGTCCGCGAAGGCGTGCAATTCCGGCGCGGCCTCCAGCGGGCTCAAGGCGGACCCGGCGGCGGTGACCACATCCGCGAGGGCGTTGGCGTATCGCGTGGCTACGGCGGAAAGCGTCATGAGTTCCTATGTGGGTCGAGCTTCGGAGGAGGGGCGGTCCAGACCGCACACAAATTCCCGCACCAATTCGTCCTCGGCGGCGGGAGTCATGCGGGCGCGAATCAACCGCTCCGCCAGCGCCACCGCCAGTTCCGCGGCGTGGCGCTTCAATTCCGTCCGCGCGGCCTTGGCGGCCAATGCGATGTCCTGCTCGGCTTGAGCCTGTATCCTGGCCACTTCCGCGGCGGTCTGCCGGGCAATGCGCTCCGCCTCCGCGCGCGCCTGGTTGCACGATTCGTCCCGCAAGGCTGCGATATCGGATTGGATGCCCGCGAGGCGGCGCTCCACTTCGGTGGCGCGTTCTTCGGATTGCTTGCGAAGCTCGCCGGCCTCGACTATGTCCTTTCGGATCTTGGTGGAGCGCGCAGCGAAGAATGGGCCGCCGTTTTTGCCCGCCAGATATCCCAATCCCGCGGCCAGGATCAGGAAGTTGGCCCATTCCCAAGCCTTGAGATTGCCCTCCCCGCCCGCGCCGGACGATTCGGCTGGCTTTTGCCCCGCCTGCGCGCGAACCGCCGGGACAGCGCCCAAACCGAGAAGCAGGACGAGGAGGCCGAGGCGCCTCATGCGGCGCTCCGCCGGAGAATGGAGCCGGCGATCTGGTTGGCCAGCGCATCCACATCGGCGGCCAGCGCGGCCTTGGCCGTTTCCACGTCGGCTGCCAGCAGGGTCTGAGCCTCCCGCGCCAGCGCGCCGGCGCGCTGACGCGCCGCCGCCGCATCGTCCGCGCGTCTCTGCTGCATCTCCTTAAAGGCTTGCTGCTGCGCCTTGTAGACCTCCGCGCGCGCGGCGCGCATGGCGGCTTCGTACTCGGCCGCCTTGGCGGACGCCTGCTCCATGGTCTGTTCCGCAAGGCGCCGCGCGCCTTCGGTGGCATCGAAGCGCGCTTGAAGCACTTTTTCCAGAGGTTTGAAGAAAACGTTCTTCAGGTAGAAACAGAGCAGAAACACCAGGAAAAACGTGGGCGTCGCGCGTAACAGTATTCCGCCCAAGGCGTGAAGGGTTGAATCCATTGCAATTTATAAAGAGGAGAATCCGCCGCGAGTTCTCTTGAAGCATTAGGCTAACACCGTAAGAAAACACACGTCAACCAGATTAATGGCCGCAGATGAACGCCGATGAACGCGGATTGAAAAACAATCGCCTACACTCTTCGAATCCGCATTTATCTACGTTCATCTGCGGCCAAGAACGTTATTCGCCCCGGACCACGGAGACGGTGATTTCCGCGGTGACGTCGCGGTACAGCCGCACGGGCACTTTGAACTCACCGAGTTGCTTGATGGGATCGTCCAGTTGGATCTTTCGGCGGTCTATGGTGAAATTCAACGCCTCGAGGGCGCCGGCGATGTCCTTCGACGTTACGGAGCCGAACAACTGGTCGTTGTCGCCGGCCTTTTGCGCGATGGTCACACTCACGCCGTTCACCAGTTTGGCCAGGTCTTCCGCCTCGCCCTTGAGCTTGGCCTCCTTGCGCACGTGCGCCTGGCGTTCCTGCTCCACGATCTTACGGTTGGCTTCGGTGGCCGCCACGGCCAGCCGCTTGGGCAATAGGAAATTGCGGGCGTACCCGGGCGCGACCTTCACCAACTGGCCGCGGCTGCCGAGCTTCTCGATATCCGATCTTAGAATGACGTCCATACCAGATTTCCTCCCGCCCTTAGAACTGCGCCGCGAACGGCAGCAGCGCGATGTTGCGCGCCTTCTTGATGGCGTCGGTCAGGCGCCGTTGATGCGGAGCGCAGACGCCGGAAATGCGGCGCGGGACGATCTTTCCCCGTTCCGCCACGAAGGCGTGGAGCATTTTCACGTCCTTGTAATTGATGTCGTCGATTTTCTCGACACAGAACCGGCACACCTTCTTGCGCCGGAAAAACTGCTTCTTCTGGGTGGCGACCGCCTTGTCGCCGCCGGTGGGCCGCTGCGCGGCGCTGCCTGGTCTTCCTTTGAACTCGGGCATCGGTTAATCCTCCTTCGGCAAGCCAGGCATGGCTGCCGCTTCCGCCGTGTGCTGCGCGGGCGGGGGCGCTCCGGGAGCGGGACCTGCGGAGACCGCGGAGCCCGCCGAAACCACGCGCCGGGCGGCCCGCTTATCGCGCTCCTTCTTGCGCTTTTCAAGCCGCTTGAGAGTCTCGTCGATACGCACCGTCAGGAACTTCAAGACCACGTCCGACACCCTCAGGCGGCGCTCGAACTCCTTTACCGCCTCCGGTCCGGCTGTGAACTGGATCAGCACGTAGGACCCTTCCCGGTACTTATCCACTTTATAGGCCAGGCGGCGCTTGCCCCATTTCTCGAGTTTGTCGATGGTGGCGCCCATGCCGGTAAGATGGGCTTTCAACGCCTCCAGGCGCTGGTCCACCTCCTCGTCCAGCACGTCGGGTTTAATAATGAACAACGCTTCGTAAATTCTCATTCTTCCTCTGTTTTTAAGCCTGGGGCGCGACGATTGAATCTCGTCATGGCCTTTTCGACGCCTTCGGCAACTATCGAACGAACCGCATCGGCCGCGTAGCCGGTCAGCTCGTCCAATTCCTGCATTTGCGCGCGCCGGAACGGCGACAGCACAAATTCCGCGCCATCCTTCACGGGATGACCTGGATGTATCCCCAATCTTACCCGCGCGAACTCGTCGGTTTTCAACCAGGCGATCAACGACTTCATGCCGTTGTGGCCGGCCGCCGAACCCTTCGGCTTGATTCTCAGCGCGGTCCAGTCCAAATCCAACTCGTCGTAGACCACCACCAGGCGGTCCAGATCGATCGCGTGCTTCTCCATCAGCGGAACCAGCGACGTTCCGCTCAGGTTCATATACGTTTGCGGCTTGGCGAGCATCACCGGATGCCCGTCGATTTCGCCCGCCCCGACCAGGGCTTTCGAATCCCTGCGGGTGACGCGAATGCCGTGCCGCTCCGCCAGGCGGTCGATGGTGAGAAACCCCAGGTTATGCGGCGTAAGCTTGTACTCTTCGCCAGGGTTGCCCAGACCGGCCACCAGAAACATGGCGGATTACTTCTTCTTGCCCTTTTCCTCGCCGGCCTTCTTACCCTCGGGGGCTTTCTTGCCCTTTTCCTCGGGGGCTTCCTCTTCCTTCTTGCCCTTCTTGATGACTTCGGGTTCCCCCGCCGCGGGGGCCGCTCCGGCTTCCGGCGTGACGGCGGCGGCTTCGGCAGCCGGCTCTTCTTCGGCGCGCAGAGCCACTACGTGAGCGATCACGGCGTCGCCCGGGCTGAGCAGCTTCATGGAGCCGCTGAGGCCCACCTCGCTGGCGCGCTTCGTCTGGCCGATCATCAACTCGGTCACGTCTACCGTAAAATGCTCCGGGATGTCGTCGGGGAGGCACTCGATTTCGACGAAACGGGTCACGATCTCGAGCAGGCCGCCTTGCAGCTTGATGCCCTTGGCCTCGCCTTCGGTATGCACCGGAATGCTGACGCGCAGGCGCTTGGTGAGATCGATGCGCTTAAAATCGACATGCAGCAACCCGCCGTGGACGGGGTCCACCTGCCGGTCGACCAACATGACGGGCGCGGCGTCCGAGCCCTCGATCGCCAAGTCGAAGATTGTGTTGTAGCCCGACTCGCTGTGGACGATCTTGCGGATGGCGCGGGGATCGACCGCAATGCAGACGGGGTCTTTAAAAGCTCCGTAAACCACCGCCGGGATCTTTCCGGCGACGCGCGTACGGCGCGCTTCATTCTTGCCGCGCGAGGCGCGAACCTCGGCGGCCACGGTGACGTCTCTTCGCACTCGATGCTCCTTGCGGGGCCGAAGTCCGTTCGCCCGGTGAAGGGTTAACGTGGGTTCGGGGGCCCGTTTCCAATTCTGGTTGGCAGGCGAAAGCGCCTGCCCCACAACCACAAAGAATACCGGCACGGACGCCGGCATAGCAGGCTGAAAGCCCACTCCACAAGCTAAACAAACAAAACGCTGACCGAACTCTCCTCGTGGATCGACTTGATGGCTTCCGCCAGCAACTTCGCGATCGACAAGGTCTTAATCTTGCTGCACGCCTTCGCCTCTTTCGAGAGCGGAATCGAATTCGAAACAACCACTTCCTTCAGGCACGACTCCTCGATCCGGCTCACCGCCTGACCGGACAGCACGGCGTGCGTGGCGCAGGCCGAAACGCTGGCCGCGCCTTTTTCCATGAGTGCATCGGCGCCCTTCACCAGGGTCCCCGCCGTATCGATCAGGTCGTCCACCAGGAGGCACTCACGCCCTCGCACCTCGCCCACCACGTTCATCACTTCGGCGACGTTGGCCTCTTCCCGCCGCTTGTCGATAATCGCCAGCGGGCAATTCAGCCGTTTGGCAAAGGCCCGCGCCCGCTCCACGCCGCCGGCGTCCGGGGAAACCACCGTCCCATGATCGTCCGCCAGCGCGCTGAAATGCTCGATCAACACCGGCGTGGCAAACAGATGGTCCACCGGGATGTCGAAAAACCCTTGAATCTGCGCCGCGTGCAAATCCAGGGTGAGCACGCGGTCCGCGCCGGCGGTTTCCAGCAAGCCGGCCACCAGTTTGGCGGAAATCGGAACCCTGGGCTTGTCCTTGCGATCCTGCCGCGCGTACCCATAATAGGGTAACACTGCCGTGATGCGTTCCGCCGAGGCCAGTTTGAGCGCCTGGATCATTAGCAAGAGTTCCATGAGGCTGCGGTCCACGGGCTTGCACGTCGGCTGGATGACGAAGACGTCGGCGCCGCGCACGTTTTCCTGAATCTGGAGGTAAATCTCGCCGTCGGCGAACTGCTTGATCATGGCTTTGCCAAGCTGCTCGCCCCCGGCTTCGCAGATTTCCTTCGCGAGCGCGGGGTTGGCGTGTCCGGCAAAGATCAGCAGACGGTCGTGAATCATCGTGTGTATCGGCTCTGGGGCGGCCATGTTCCTGGGATCGTATGTTGCGCCAGCGCCCGATTCCACATCGAGCGGTAGCGCGCGCGGCTAACTAGCGAAACGCGAAACGCTTTCTCCTCCCCGCGCAGGCCCGACGGCGAGGCCGCCCAGCGGAGGGCGCGGGAAACTTCCTCCCGCCCGGAAAACAGCCCGTACAACGCAGATCCGCTACCCGTCATCATGGCCAGCGAAGCCCCCGCCCGGAGCAGCCCCCGTTTCAGGTCCGCCAGACGGCCATGCCGCGCGAAAACCACGGTTTCAAAATCGTTACGGCCCACAAAAGCAGTGGGCGCCCCGGGCCCCGCGGCGTTCAAGCTCCACGTGTGCGACTGGAAACTAAATATTTTATTTTGTTGCGATTCGGTTGTCAAACCGGGGCTCAGCTCGGCGTACGCCCGAGCCGTGTCCACATGCACTCCCGGGGCCACCAGGAGAGCCCGTTGGGCGGGCGCATCGGGCAGCGGAAACAACTCGGTTCCGCGGCCGATTCCCACCGCGGTTCCGCCCAGCAGGAAGAAAGGCACATCGCTGCCCAGGCGGGCCGCCAGATCGGCCAGCGTCTGGAGTTCCAACCGGCGCCCCGTCAGCGCGGGCAAGGCCAGCAGCACGGCCGCGGCGTCCGAGGAACCGCCGCCCAGCCCCGCGCCCAGGGGGATGCGCTTGATCAGCCGCAGCTCCACCCGGCCGGCCGCGCGCATGACTTCCATGGCCAAACTGGCCGCGCGCGAAACCAGGTTATCGGGGATCCCGAGATCGTCCTGTAGCTCGATTTCGGTCTTGCGGCCCGGCGTGAAGGCCATCTCGATGGTGTCGCGCAGCGAAATCGTCTGAAAGATGGTGCGCAGTTCGTGGTAGCCGTCCGGCCGCTTGCCCAGCACGCGCAGATCGAGATTGATCTTAGCCGGCGCGGGAACGGTGGCACGCCTCGGAACTCCGCTGGAGCGGCTCATTTATCGTACTGGAGCAGGGAGAAGACGTCGTAGGACGGCAGCTTCTTCCGGCCGTTGAGGAACGTCAACTCGACGACGAAGCCGATGCCCGCCACCGTGCCGCCCACGTTCTCCACCATGCGGGCGGCCGCCGCGGCGGTGCCGCCGGTAGCCAGCAGATCGTCCACGATGAGCACGCTCTGTCCCCGTTCGACGGCGTCGCTGTGCATTTCCAGGCTATCCGTGCCGTATTCCAAGTCGTAGGTAACGCTGACGTGCGCGGAGGGCAGTTTCCTGGGCTTGCGGATGGGCACGAAGCCCGCACCCAACGCATAGGCCAGCGCTGGCGCGAAGATAAACCCGCGCGCCTCGATGCCCACCACCGCGTCCACACGTGCGCCGCCGTAGTGTTCCTTCAGCCCGTCGATCACCGCACGGAAGCCGCTCCCTACCTTAAGCAAGGTGGTGATGTCGTAAAAGAGAATGCCCGGCTTGGGGAAATCCGGCACCTCGCGAATGAGCTTCTTGAGATCTTGCATTGGATGTGGTTCGAATATTCAGTGTAAACCGGGCGACGGCAGCAGTGGGTCGGGTTGAGTGCGCGGGGCGTCTCCTTATTTCTTCTTATGGAAGATGCCTTTCAGGCTGGGCCAGAACTCTCTCGCAAGGTTCGTTCCGGCGCTGACGCCCATGCCGGCACTCCCCCATTCGAAGATGGATTCGGCGTTGCGGAACTCGTGCGGGCTCCACAGAGTGGCGATCGCCCAACTGCCGTAGGCGTTGGCGGGCGTCGATAATGCCACCGTGCGGCTGCCATCGGACCGGCGCGCCGTTACCGTATCCACGATCACGTGGCCGAAGCGCTTGAAGAAGTTGCCTTTGCCCATGGGGCGATAGGAGGTGTCCTCATGGTGGATCGCCTTGACGCCGTCTTCGATGAGAACTCCGGCGACGAACTGGCCATAGAGCGAGCCGACCCGCTCTTCAAATCCCAATCGGCTCTTGCCCCATTCGCCAGGCCAATCGTGTACCTGTTGCAAGATGGCGCCCGGGAGCGTAGCCGTCACGGCCTGCAAGCTGAACAGCCTCCGGAAGATGGACTTGTGAGGCGGCGCTGACGGCGCGGCTTGCGTATCCGCGCCGGCGGGCTTGGATTCGGGCGGCGGATCCTGCGCGCGGCACGTCAGAGCGCCCGACAGCGCCAGAACAACCATTATGGGCAAACCTGGCTTCAAGTCGATTCCTCGATCGGAAACCCCCCGGACAACCTTTATACTGTATTATCTCTCAAGAATCCACATGACCGACCGGATTGACGCCGCTGAGACCACACGCGGGCTGCGGCGCGAGATGGGGCTGAGGGACGTGACCCTCTTCGCCATCGCCTGTATCGTGGCCACGCGCTGGGTCCCGGCGGCGGCGCACGCCGGACCGGGATCCATCACGCTTTGGCTGCTGGCGGCGGTATTCTTCACGGCGCCCTTGGCGGTGGCGGTGGCGGCGCTCGTCGTGAAATATCCGGGGGCCGGAGGGATGTACCTCTGGACGCGCGGCGATTTCGGGCCGTGGCACGGCTTTCTTTGCTTCTGGGTCTACTGGATGGGCATGGCGGTATGGCTGCCGAGCGCCGCCACGTTCTATATGGGCGTGGGGTTTTCCACGCTCGGCCCCTCGTACGCGCGTCTGGCAGGCGACCGGCTCTTCCTGGTGGGGGCGTCGTTGGCGGCTATCTGGGTGGCGCTTGGCGCCAACATGGCGGGCGTCAAGATCGGCAAATGGACGGAGAATGCGGGGGCCGCCGCAACCTGGCTGCTGGGCGGATTGTTGGCAGTAGCCGCCGCGCTGGTCTGCGCCAAGCGGGGCCTGGCGACGCCCATGCACCTGATGCCGCACTGGAATTGGGAGACCGTGAGTTTCTGGTCGACCATCGCCTACGGGATGTCCGGCCTGGAAATGGCCGGCCTGATGGGGGCCGAGATCCACGACCCCGCGCGCACTCTGCCCCGCGCCGGCTGGCTGGCTTCGGGCTTCGCGACGGTCTTCTACGCGTGCATCACGGCGGCCATGCTGGCACTGCTACGGCCGGAGAGCATCAGCGAGATGAACGGCTACGCGGACGCGGGCAACACTGCCGCCGCCACGCTCGGGGCTGCGTGGATCGCGCCCGCTATCGGCGCACTGGTACTGATCAGCGGACTGGGACAGGTGGGCGGCATTGGGACTGCGGTTTCGCGCTTGCCATTCGCCGCCGGCATGGACCGGCTGCTGCCCGCGGCGTTTGCCAAGGTACACCCCCGCTGGGGCACGCCTTACATCTCTATCCTGACGCTGGGCGTGGTGGCGTCGTTCCTGCTGGTGGCCATGCAGCTTGGCGACAGCCTGCGCGCGGCGTACCAGGAACTGGTATCGCTGATGGTGATTACGGGGTTTCTGCCCTACGCCTACATCTTCGGAAGCGCCTGGAAGGCCGGGAAGCGGTGGAGCGCGGTGTCCGGATGGTCCGTCACCGCGCTGGCTATTGCCTGTGCGGTGGTTCCGACGGCGGAAATAGCAAACGTTTGGCTGTTTGAGGGCAAGCTGGCGGTCGGGACCCTGGCGATTGTCGCGTCGGCCGGTTTGGCGTACCGCCGGGCGAGAGGTTAAGCTGTCTTTATGGAACAATCCCAGCGAATCGACCGCCGTTCGTTCTTCAAGCGGGCCGCCGGAGCCGGCTTGATTGCCCCGGCCTTTGTGAAGAACCTGATTTCCGCCCCTCCCAGCGACAAACTCCGTCTCGCCAGCTTCGGCGCAAACGGGATGGCCTACGAAACGCTGGACGCCATCTGCGCGCATCCCAACGCCACACTCGCCGCGGTGGCGGAAGTCGACCAGACCCGCACGGACAAAGTGCAGAAGAAGTACCCAGACGCCAAGCTCTACGGCAACTGGCGCGAGATGCTCGAGAAGGAGCGCAAGAACATCGACATGGCGTGCGTGGCCACGCCCGACCACATGCACGCGCCCATCGCCATGACCGCCATGAGGATGGGAATCCCGGTCTACGTACAGAAGCCGCTCACGCACGATATTTACGAAACGCGCAAGCTGAAGGAGATGGCGGACAAGAGGAAGCTGGTCACCCAAATGGGCATCCAGCGCCACTCCTGCGCCGAATACAAGACGGCCGTAAAACTGATCCAGGGCGGCGCCATCGGCAAGATCAAGGAAGTCCACTGCTGGAGCGGCAAGAAATGGGGCGACTCGGCGCCGTACCCCGACCGCACCGATCCCGTGCCGCCCACCATGGACTGGAACCAGTGGCTGGGCGTGGCGGCGGACCGGCCGTTCATCAAGGGCTTCTATCATCCCAGCGAGTGGCGCAAACGGGTGGACTTCGGAACCGCGACCTTCGGCGACATGGGTTGCCACATTTACGATCCGCCCTTCACGGCATTGGAACTGACCTCGCCGATGTCGCTGGAGTCGGAAGGGCCGCCTCCCAGCGAGCACAGTTGGTCGACCAACGCCGTGGTGCATTACGTTTTCCCGGCCACCAAGTACAGCGAGGGCAAGACTGTGCCGGTAACCTGGACCGACGGCGACGGGCGTCCGCCGAAGGAGATTCAGGCGCTGGTCGAAAACCGGAGGCTGCCGCTCGAAGGCTCGATCATGATCGGCACGGAAGGCGCGATGCTGCTGCCGCACACCGCGATGCCGATTCTATTCCCCTCGGAGAAGTTCAAGACCTTCAAGATTACCCGGGAGACACTGGATAACCATTACTTCCAGTTCGTCGATGCCGTGGCGGGGAAAGGCAAGACGTCGGCGTCCTTCGATTACTCCGGCCCGCTGACGGAGACCGTGCTGCTCGGTTCGGTGGCGACCCGATTCCCCAAGAAGAACCTCATCTGGAATGCCGCCAAGTTGAAGTTCAACGGTTCGCCCGAGGCCACCGCGTTCATCCGGCGCAAGTACCGCGCGGGCTGGAGCGTAGCCGGGTTGAGCTGAAGCGCGCCAGGCGGATCTGGCATTTCTTGGTTTAGCGGGCGGTTATAATCCGGTTTGATCCCGGATTGTCCGATTACAAGGAGCACCATGAACGTTAGACTGGCTGTCGCAATTCTGGCTTGCGCCGCGCTGTTCGCCCAAACGCCGGCGGAGCGCGTTTCCGTTCATCCGAAAGACACGGGAACGGCGCTGGTGAACCCAGGCATGGGCTGGCAGTTTCACCACTACGACAACGGCATACGGAACTATGGCGTCAACCTCGATCCTTCCGACACCGTGGATGAGTTCCCGGGGCTGAGTTCCATCTATCTGCGGCTGGCGTGGTCGTACATCGAACCGGAGGAAGGCAAGTTCGACTGGTCGATTGTCGATACGCCCGCGGCGCGCTGGATCGCCAAGGGAAAGCAGGTGGCGTTCCGGTTTACCTGCTCGGAAAGCTCGGCCGGGGCCACGCCGGAGTGGGTGCGCAAGGCCGGCGCCAAGGGCAATATGATGAACCCGAGAGTAGGCGTGGACCCCAATGGCCGCATGTGGGAAGTGGACTTCGACGACCCCATTTTCCTTGAGAAGCTCGACCATTTTCTGGCGGCGGCGGCGGCCCGGTACGACGGCAGTCCCGATGTAGCCTTCATCGACGTCGGCTCGTTCGGCACCTGGGGAGAAGGGCACACGTACGCCGCCTCGCTGATACCCTACTCGGCGGCCACGATTCGCCGGCACATCGATCTATATAAGAAGAATTTCAAACACACGCTGATCGTCGCCAATGACGATTTCGTCAGCCAGGGACGCGGGCTGGAGGCCATCAACTATGCGCGCGAGAAGGGTTTGGGTTTGCGCGACGATAGCATCCTGGTTTCAGGCGGTGAGCGCGCCTACCTGCACGCCTTTCTCGCTCCGCTGTTCTGGACCACGGTTCCCGTGATTCTGGAATCGGAACACTACGGCTCGTCGAAGAGCAAGGGGGCGTGGGGCGACGGCAGCCTGTATTTGCAGGCCATCGAAGAATACCACGCCAGTTATGCCACGGTGCACTGGTATCCGCGGCAGTTTCTGGCGGAGCAACGGCCGCTGATCGATAAGATCAACCTGCGGCTGGGCTACCGGCTGCAACTACTGGAAGCCTCCTGGCCCGCCGAAATCCATCGCGGCGAGCCGTTGGCGGCCGGTTACCAGTGGCGCAACGCCGGCGTAGCGCCCTGCCTGCCGGGAGGATATCCCGCGTTTACGCTGAAAGACGCCAAGAATGGCATCGCGGGAGTGTTCGTGGACGAGGATGTCAATGTTCGCGATTTCCCCGTAGGGGCGCCGGGGAAGGCCGCGATCGTGACGCGGGAAGCCAAGACCACCTCGCAGGAGTCGCGGCCGTTCACCGCCTGGATACTGCCGCCGGCGACCATTTTGAAGCCGGGGACGTACACGGTTTGGATTTCGGTCGGCTCGCGCATGGGCACGCCCCGGATTGCGCTGCCTTTGGACAACGAAGACGGCCAGAGGCGCTACCGCTTGGGCGAGATACGGATTGTGGACTGAGCGGCCGGCGAATCTCGGGAGTCGTTTAGTCGAACCGGCTCATGCTCGTCTGCTACACTGCCGGTAGGAAGTCAGGATTCCTGACTTCCGGAAATTGACGAGCAGATGCTATGAACGCCACAGGTAAAATTCAGAACAAGGGCCAGGTGACGATCCCGACCGCTGTCCGGCGGCAGGCCGGACTCAACAAGGGCGACTTGGTTAACTTCGCGTTCCAGCGCGGCCGGATCGTTATGACTCCGAAGCTGGTAATCGATAGCTCAAGGTTTTCCACCGCGGAGGAGGAATACACGCCCGCGCAACGCCGCATCATCGATGCCAGGCTGTCCAAAGCCGATGCCGACATCAAAGCCGGCCGCATGTCCAAAGCCTTTTCCGACCACGGCGAGTTTATCGCCGCCCTGCACAAGGAAGCCGCAAAGCTCTCCGCCAAGAAGGCAAGACGCCCGCCCAAATGAAGCTCCGCTGGACTCCCCATTTCGCGCGCGCCTACGCCAAAGCGTCCGAGGATATCCAAACGGCATTTGACAAACAGTCGTTACTCTTGATCCAAGACCTCCGGCACCCATCCCTCCGCGCGAAAAAGTATGACGAAGGCAGGGACCGGTGGCAGGCGCGCGTGACAAGAGACTGGCGTTTCTACTTCATAATCCAAGAGGACACCTACGTTCTGCAGGACATCACACGGCATCCTAAATAGTGGCAAGCCTTTCGACTTTGGCCCCCGTTTCATTCCCAGACGCGCCCGCCCCACTTACCGGCTCTTCCGCATCACTCGTTTCATTTGCGGCGTGGCGCCTGCGTGGCCCATGTAGGTTTCGACGGTTTGCGTCTTGCCGTCGCTCGAGAGCGAGCGGACTTCCACTAACGTCAATCCCCGGTCGCCGGTTACCGTAGTGACCAGCTTTCCTCCTTCCCAGTGCGACTTGGAGTGAAACTCGTTGCCGTTAATCACGTTCAGATTGTCGCGGCCGTCGGTGGTCAGCTTCGTGAGATACTTCTGCTCGCCGCGCTGGTCTTCGGAGGCGGTGGAGATACTCAGCGTCGCGTCCTTGCTCTCGATTGTCTCCACGTAGGATTTCGGCAGAGCCATGCCGCCGTAGGTGCTGTTGGACGCGTCCATCACCCAGTGTCCCGAAAGGTCGGGGGGCTTGGCTTGAGGCCACGCCGGTTGACTGGCCGTCAGGAAAAGGAGGCATGCGCCTGCTGCAATTCGAATCGTCGTCATAATTCACTCCTGTCTGAGGCAACGGATTGGATCGGTACGGGTGGCGCGCAACGCCGGCCCCACGGAAGCGGCGGCGGCGACCACCAGCATGAGCAGCGATGCGCTGGCCAGCGTCCAGGGATCGGCCGGAGACACCGCGAACAAAAGGCCGTCGAGCAGACGCGCGGCGGCCAGCGAGATTCCCAAACCGGCGCACGCTCCCACGGCCGCGAGGGCCAGCCCTCGCCGCAACACCAGCGCGAAGATACCGGCGGGCGTGGCGCCCAACGCTATTCTGACCCCCAGTTCGGCGGTGCGCCGCGCCACCAGGTACGAAAGCACCCCGTAGAGTCCGGTCACCACAATCGCCAGCGCCAGCGCGGCCAGTAGCGCGGATGCCAGAAAACGCAGACGCGCGGAAGCCATCGAGGCGCCGAGCCGCCGCTCCATGGTTTGCACATCGGAGACTGCCACGGCGCGGTCGATCCCGGCGACGGCCCGCCGCGTTGCAGAGGCCATCGTGGCGGGATCTCCGGCCGTGCGCAGGACAAAACCGGCGGCCTGCAGATTGCCATTCCGCTGGTATGGAAGATAGAGCGCCGGGTCCGGCGAGGCGTCCAGGGCCGTGGATGCCGCATCGCGAACCACGCCCACGATGGTGAGCCACGGGTCGGGCGCTTCCACGTACCCGGTCTTGATGCGGCGGCTCAACGCGCTTTGGTTGCCGAAAAAGCGCCGCGCCAGGCTTTGACTGACTAAGACCGATTGGCCGGCAGCGTCGGCGGGAACAAAATCGCGGCCCTCGGCCAGTTGCGCGCCGGCCGCGCTCGAGTAACCGTCGCTGATGTACAGGGCCTGGACGCGGTGGCGCGCGCCCTCGGAGGCGTCCCACGGCGGTTCGCCTTCCGCGCTGACCATGGTCCAGGCGAAGCCGCTCCCGCTGAACGGCAACGCCGAAACCAGCCCCGCCGCGCGCACTCCGGGCAGGGCGGACAACGCGGCCAGCGAACGGTCGTAGAATTGTCGGCAGGCGTTGGCGTCGGAGTAAGAGGACCGCGGAAGGTTCACGGAGAAGCTGAGGGCGTGATCCGCGCGGAAACCGGGGTCCACTGCGGAGAGCGCCGCGAAGCTGCGCGCCAGCAGGCCGGCGGTCGCCAGCACGGCCAGACTCAGCGCGACTTCCGCCACTACCAGCCCGTCCCGCAAGGCCGCCCCTCCGCCAGTCGCGGTAGCGCGGACGCTGCCTTGCAGAGACTCGGAAACGTGTACCTGGGTGGATGCGCGCGCCGGCGCCGCGCCGAATAGCAGCGCGGTGACCGCCGCCACGGCCGCGGTAAACAGGAAAACGGTGGCATCCAGCGCTACGGGCCGGCCGGCGAGCATGGCGTCCGGGATCAACGGAACCATCGCCTTGAGCAGCGCGGCGCCCAGCAGCAATCCCAGCGCGGAGCCGGCCGCGGCCAGCAGGAAGCTCTCCATCAAGAGCTGACGGGCGAGGCGCGCGCCGGTTGCTCCCAGGGCCAGGCGGATGGCCATCTCGCGCCGGCGTACGGCGCCGCGGGCTACCGCCAGACCTGCGACGTTGGCGCACGCAATCAACACCACCAGCGTTACGGCGCCAAGCAACACCAGCCAGATCTGGCGCGTCTTGCCGGTGAGCCATGCGCGTAAAGGCTCAATGATTACGCGGCTGCCCGCGCTAAAGCCGTTGGCGGAACGCTGGGAGATTGCGGCCAGCGCGGCGGTCAAGCCCGCATCCGTTTCGCCGGGCGCGAGGCGGCCGATGACCCTCACGAGTTGCCAAGGGCCGCCCTGGCGCTCGCGCACCGGGTCGAGAGCCAGCGGAATCCAGATGCGCGCGCCCGGAGGAAACTGGCCGGAGGCGGCCAGGACGCCGACCACCTGGTACGAGCGTCCATCCATCTCGATGCGGTGGCGCGTTACATCCCGATCTCCGCCCAATCGGTCGCGCCAGTAACTTTCGCCGACGATCGCAACCGCGTCGTTGCCCGGCCTGTCCTCCTCGGCCGTGAAGGCGCGGCCCACCAATGGCTTCACGCCGAGGACGTCGAAATACTCCTTCGAGACCAGCGCGGCGGTCAGCCGCTCGGCGGAGTCTGCGCCGGAGACGGTGTAATCGCCCATGCTGTAGGCGGCCAGCCTCGCCGGCGAACGGAGCCCGTCCCGCCAGTCCAAGAACGTTGCGCCGATGACTGCCGATTGCTTGAACGACGGATAGAACTGCGTGATGGAAACCAAACGCGACGGCGCAGGAAACGGTAGCGGCCTCAGAATCACCGAGTAAACCAGGCTGAACCCGGCGGAGTTGGCGCCGGTGGCGAGGGCCAGCGCGGCCAGCGCCGTCACGGTGAAGCCCGGGCAGCGGCGCAGAGCCCGCGCGGCGTGCCAAAGCTCCCGCGCAAAATCACTCATGCGCTGGGCCGCCCCTCCGGAAACAAATCGCGCCATGTGGCATCGAGCGGGGCCCACTCGGAATGGGGCGTTGCACCGCCCGAAACGAGCAGCCTGCCATGGCCCTTCGGACAGAGCAGCTCCGTTCCGCTAGTCTCGAAAAGCGAACGCGCGCCGTGCCCCAAGATCGGAAGAGCACACTTCTGAACTCCAGTCACTTAGGCATCTCGTATGC
>OBLW0100000237.1_pt1 | contig 47028 bp, 42 predicted proteins | sample 1520161 | NCBI WGS metagenome assembly OBLW01 (sample SAMEA3539309, study PRJEB22396) | soil metagenome | biome: tundra; feature: field; material: soil | place: USA | collected 2010-05 | depth 0.15 m
TCATCGAAGATGCCCTGCACCGCTACAGCGAGCAACGCCGCAAGGGCTTCGACGGGTACAAAGCCTAGAGATTTTGTCATCTAGAGATGGTGTCATCCTGAGCGAAGTAAGAACTGCGCGAAGCGCAGTTCTTACGCAGTCGAAGGACCCCTACTCAACCAGCGCGCAGATTTCTTTGTGCGCAATCGAAGGCTCGCTGCTCCCCGGAAACGAAAAAAGTTGTCAAGCCCCTCTTTTGTCCCTTTTCCCCGCAAGTCCATGAGTAGACAGGGAAGATAAAGTTGCCGCTTATGTCCGGGCAACCGATCCGGATTGATATAATAAAACTATAGATCGGAAAAGGGTGCGGTCTCCCGCACCCCTTTTCGTTGAGTCCCGAACCTAACTCCGCTTCGTATCGGGATATCGCTTTAGCGATATCGCAAATTCCACGGAATCTATCGCCCCTTTAGGGGCTGCGGGGCTCGCAGCGGCGCGGAATGGAGTTCCCCGCAGCATACTAGACTGGCTCTAAGTCCTTATTTCCCAACATTATGGCTTTTATCCCTTTAGAATCAAAGATTTTGCGCGTCTTGTCCGCGTAAATCAATGATTCTAAAGGATCGACATTAAAAATTAAATTGAAGGAGCTAAGGCGAGGTAGACGTCTACCAGATTTACAAAAATAAAGTCTATAAACATACTTGACATTATCGGGAAGGCGATCTATATTCAGATCGTTCTCTCCTGGTCCGTACCGCGATTCGCCTCACGGTACGGACTTTTTCTTTAGCCTTCTTCTTTGGGTTTTTCCCGCTCGTAAGGCTTCTGCATGTACTTGCGGGATTCTTCCAGCGCGCCCTGGGTATTGTCGTTGGTCTGGATCGCCTGCCGGTATTCGTTGATGGCGCGTTCGCGCTGTCCGGTGACATCGAAAATTTTGCCCAGTTGCAGATGGCTCCAAACCTCGGTCCAGCGCGGTTCGCCATCGCCGTTCAGCGATTCGCGGTATGCATTTGCGGAAGCCTGGTAGTTCTTCTGCATAAAAAACACTTCCGCGATCCGGTAGTGGGCGAGCGAACTGTTTTTATTAACCTCAAGCGCCTTATTGAATTCGCTCAAAGCGCCCGCCAGATCGCCCTGCTGCGTGAGCCCTTGTCCACGCAAAATCGAAGCGCGCAACTTAACGTCGCGCGAGTTGGTCAGCACGCGGTTTTCCGGATCGATCGAGATGCGCCGCGGCCGCCCGAAAGTCTCCACCGTAAACGCGGAGTCGGTGCCCACCACATCAATCCGCTTCTCTTCCGTTCTGCCATCCGTATCGATTTTCAAATTGACCGGCATGCGGAAAAGATCGAGATCCTGTTGAATCGCCCCAACAATGCGGAAGCCCTTGTTGCTGCCCAGTCGATACACCGTGTACTTCGCCTTGAATTCGGGAGCGCTCGTCGAATCCATCCATTGCGAATAAAACCACGTCAGCTTTTCCCCGTACACCTTCTCGCTCAGTTCGCGGAAATGGTCGCTGGAGGCGGACTTGCCCGCATACTTGGCGGCGAAATCTCTCATGATCTCCAGATATTTCTTCTCGCCCACAACCCAGCGCAACATGTGCAAAATCATGGCGCCCTTATCGGTGACGAGCGATTGAAATTCGGGAGAAAAATAATCCAGCTTGGCCGCGCTCGAAAGCGGCACGCTGTCATAGGCGAGCGCGCCCACCGACATGTCCTTCACCATTTCTTCAAGGCCAGCCTCGCCCGCAGCGCTCTCCACATAGCGCGCCTCCGAGTAGCGCGCGAAGCCGTCCGTAATCCACCAATCTTCTTTCGTCGCCGGACTGACCGAAACTCCCCACCACTGATGGGCAATCGTATTCGCGAGCAAGCGGTAGTTGATCTTCTCCGTAATCGCGCGCGTGGAAAGCGCAGCGATTTCCGGCGCATACGCCGAAGGCACGGTGTCATCCGGGATTTGAACAATCTTCAACCGCGTCGAAGGCGCGTTCCCATACTGCGTCACAAAGTAGGTGAACGCCTTAACCGCCGTCGATGCATATTCGGCGCCCAGGTCCTTCTTGTCGGGCTTGAAAAATACGTGCAGATCCAGTCCCGCGTCGTCGCTCTTGAATTCCTGGAAGGCGCCGGCAATGATCGTGCCCGGAAAGCTCGGCTTTTCCCATGCGAAAGTGAACGTCTTGGAATTCGCCAATTCCGCAGCCGATGGCTTTTTCGCAGCGGCCGGTGTCGATTCCTTGCCACTTCCAATCACCACCATGTGCGAAGGCACGGTTACGCTAATCGTCGCCGTGAAGCGGTTGACGCCATACCCCGACACCGGAAACCAAAGCCCGGAGTAAAGCAGGTAACTGGAATCCGGTCCAACGTAAGCGAGTTTCACGCCCTGAACCGGGCTGTCTTCCGCGTTCTCCAGGGTGCCCTCGTAATCGAAGTTGAAAGTCGAAGTCGCATTCTTGGCAATGCCGCTGTTGAGCGACAGGCGTACGGTCGAATCCTGCGTGTTGCGCTCCGGCGTGAGCGGCTTGTTGTTGGCGTCGGTGAGTTTGGTGATGCGCAACGCATTGTTCAACTGGAAGATCGCGACATTGATATCTTCCAGCGCCGTAACCTTTACGACAGCGTGCGCCGAGAGCTTGTGCGTCTGGGGTAAGAGTTCGACGTCGATCTGGTAGTCATCGACGCGCAGACGCGTTTTCTCCGCCGCCAATGCCGGAAGGCTCGCGGCCAACGCGATAAACCAGCCAAGCAGAAAGACGACGCTGAAACCGAGCGCCCGCCGCGCTGGTCGAAGATGGCAAAGCTTCAAGTAGAGTCTCCTGGAAGGGTTACAAGTCCTAAGATGTTAATTTTCCCGCAAAAGATGCTGTGCCGACAAGGGTTACCCAAAATTTGTTTGGTCAACATCTTGTCACGGAAGTAAGTAGAGTTCCTATCCAGGGCCTTCCTTCGTGGCCTTGGTGGTTCACGCTTTCCTGAATGAGCCAACGCCCGTTTTTTCCACTTAAAAGCCACATAGGCAGTCTACAGGCCTGGCGTTCTCCAGATCGCAATCACTCCCTGATCGTAACGGAAAAATGCCCGATGATCTGGTCGAAATCCTTGCACACCGGCCGCAGGAAGCAGCGTTCCATTAAGGGAAAAGAACTCCTAACTCCCTAAAGACAACCTTCCCAAAATGGCCCCCGACATGGCGCAGAGCTTGCATCGCAGTGCTCAGTCGATCTCGCATTGTCCAGGCAGCAAGCAATTGCCGCCCTCCTCCTGGCGATCGGACTTCGTCACTATCACGCCCGAAGGAGATTCTGCTTGTCCATTGCTCGTCTGTTCGCGTTCACGCTCCTGGTGACCCTCTTGGCCGCCACCACTCCTGTGCTGGCTCAATATAGGATGCCCATCGCTGTGCTCAACGAAGCTAGCGCCGCAGGCAACTCGGCAAACATGTCTCCCATTGGAGTTCCCCCCACGCCGTTTCCTGACGCGCCCGTCGCACAAGCAGCGCAAGTCAAAGTCAAGGTCATTGATAAGAAGTTCATCACCGTCATGGCCGCGCTCGGAGGCGCCGAGACTCTGCGCTTCACCACCCGCCAGTTGGTCCTCGTGAACGAGTTCGCCGCGGGCGCCCCTTGGGTGACGAGCGTTCCTTCCAACCAGCATCTGGTTGCCAAATACGGCGCCATCTACGCTGCCGAATTGCTGGTGGCTTACGAACTCAAAAAGCCGCACTCCTGGCTCCCCGACGACCGATTCATCCAGAAATTCTGGTGGGCGTATCCCGCAGTCATGGCGCCGATCCACATCAAGAACGGCGTGCGCAACATCCGCACCCAGGCTCCATCGTGCCCGGTAGAGGAATGCGAGATGCAATAGGGCGCGAATCGTTCTATCGGTAACCGTAGCGCCGGCATCCTGCCGGCTGTCCCGAGGGCGTCTCGCCCTCGGCGCGGCGGGCGGGGACGCCCGCCGGACAGCCGCCGGGACGGCGGCGCTACAGTGTTTTTCAGCAAACTGTTTAGCCGATCATCTTCAAAATAATTTCAGCCGCCGCGTCCGCAGGGTGTACGCTGGCGCCTTGTTTCAGCCTACCTTTGACCGCGGCCAGGCCTGCGATCATGCGTTCGCGCGGTGCGCCGTCGGGAATGATCCGATTCATCTCGGCGACGATATTCTCGACCGTGAACTTCCGCTGCACCAATTCCGGGACAATTTCTTGCTCCGCAATCAGGTTGACCATGGCAAAGTAAGGAACCTTCACCCGCGGCTTGCCAAGCGCATAAGTCAGGCGCGAGACGCGATAGACCATCACAAACGGAGTTCCCATGATCGCGGCCTCGACGGTAGCCGTGCCGCTCGCAATGATGCCGGCGCGGGAGTGATGAAGCGCGGGCAGCGCTTCGGAGACGAGATGGATATTGACGCCGAGGGCCGGGGATGGCTGCGTCTCGATTATTCCGTTAAGAAAAGCCGCGTCCAGCGTGTGCGCAACCGGCAGCAGGAATTCATATCCGCAGCCCAAACGATGCGCCGCTTCGAGGATCGTCGGCAGGTTCATGCGCACTTCTTTTCGGCGGCTACCGGGCATCAGCGTAATCCACGCCTTCGTGGAATCGAGGTGGTTCGCATCCGCGTATTCTTCGCGAGTACCCGCAGGCACCGGCATATCCGCCAGCGGATGGCCGATAAACGTAGCGTCGACTCCTCGATCGCGGTAAAACTTTTCTTCGAAGGGAAAGATAACGAGGGCCTTATTTATGTACTTGCGCAGCAGTTTGACACGGCCCTGGCGCCAAGCCCAGAACTGCGGACAGACGTAATAAACGACAGGAATGCCGCGTTTGCGCATCTGCCGCGCCACCCGCCAGTTGAAGGCCGGAGCGTCAATCACAATTGCCAGGGCAGGATGTTTCTCGTCCGCGGCGTGAATCAATTTTCGATAAAGCCCGAGAATGCCCAGCAGACGGCTGAGAATCTCGGTAATGCCGACGACGGCAAGCTCCTTCGCATCGACAACGATATCGCAACCAGCGGCAGCCATGCGCTCTCCGCCCGCGCCGAAAAACTGGAGCGATGGGTCGTGCCGATGGAGTGCCTCAATCAGCTGCGCGCCATACATTTCGCCCGAGGCTTCGCCGGCGGAGATGAGGATTTGCACTCGACTATTGTAGAGTGCTGACGGAATCAAGGTTCTGCCAAGCCAAAGTAATTCCTCTTAATCATCAGCGCTCAAGCTAGGCAGCGCGTTCGCGCTCGCGGGCGCCCGCGCCACACTTACCTCCTGATCTTTGTACTGCAACTGATACAGCTTGTAATAGATTCCACGCTGCGCCAGCAACTGCTGGTGCGTTCCCATTTCGCGGACTTGCCCTTTGTGCATCACGATGATCTTATCGGCGCGCTGAATGGTCGAGAGTCGGTGCGCAATGATCAGCGACGTGCGTCCTTCCACCATGCGGCCGAGCGCGTCGCGTACGCGGAATTCAGTCTCCGTATCCACGCTCGAAGTCGCTTCATCAAGAATCAGAATCTTCGGATTGTGCGCCAGCGCGCGCGCGAAACTGATGAGTTGCTTCTGTCCGGTGGAGAGCGTCGAGCCGCGTTCCCGCACCTCTTCTTTGAACCCTCCCGGCAATTTCCGGATGAAGTCGCCAAGGTTCACATCTTCCGCCGCCTGCTCCACATCGGCATCCTGTATGCGGGCCGTCCCCAGCCGAATATTGCCTGCGACTGTCCCGCTAAATAGGAACGGATCCTGCAAGACGACCCCAAAGCGTCCGCGCAGTTCGTCGAGATTCATCTCTTTAATATCGACGCCGTCGATGCGAATCGCCCCGCGCTGCACGTCGTAGAAGCGCATGAGCAGAGAGATCAGCGTAGTCTTGCCCGCCCCGGTGTGCCCAACAACGGCAATCGTCTCCCCAGGTTCAAGCACAAAGCTGACATCCCGCAAAACCCAATCAGGCTCTGCTGTTTGTGCCGGCGCATTATAAGCAAACCACACATGGTCAAACTCAATCCGCCCTGGTCCCTGCGGACTCTTCGTAACCGCCGGCGAGGTCACCTCAACCTTCGTATCCAGCAGCTTGAACACGCGCTCTCCTGCCGCCATCGCCGATTGCAGAATGTTGTACTTCTCGCTCAGATCCTGAATGGGCCGAAAAAACCGCTGCGCATATTGCATGAACGCGACCAGCACGCCGATCGACGCCACACCCCGGATCACGTCGTTCCCGCCAAACCAAATAATGCTGGCGATGGCAATCGCCGACATGATTTCGACCACCGGGTAATACACCGAGTAGGCCAAAATGGCGTCTTTAAACGCCTCCATGTGGGAAGCGTTGATCTCGGAAAATTTATTGAAGGCTCTCTTCTCCCGATTGAAAAGCTGCAGCACCAGCATCCCCGAAACCGCTTCCTGCAAATAAGAATTGATCCGGGCAATCGCCGTGCGAATGCGCCGGTAGGAATCGCGGACCTTGTCGCGGAAAATCTTGGTTGCGTAGACAATTACCGGAAGCATCGCGAAGGTAATCAGCGCCAGCTTCCAGTTCATCTTCATCATGATGGCGATGATGCCCGCCAGCACGAAGACATCTTCAAAAATCGAGACCACGCCCGCGGTGAACATTTCGTTCAACGCATCGACATCGGTCGTAACCCGCGTGACCAGCCGCCCCACCGGATTCTTATCGAAAAACGCGACATGCATTTGCTGCAGATGACGAAAAATCTGCCGCCGCAGATCGAACATCACCTTCTGCCCGGTCCACTGCATCAGGTAGGTCTGGACGAACTCCAGCGCAAAGGTGCAAAGCAGTATCCCGACGTAAAGCCCGCCAATCTGCGCAATGCCGGTCAGTGGAGCACTGCTTAGACGGTCGCCGATCCAGGAGTGTGAGTTCGGCGACTTCGCCAGGTATTTATCGATGGCAATCTTGGTAAGGAACGGTCCCAACACATCCAGGCCCGACTTCAGGATGATCGCCGCCAGCGCCACCGCCACGTGCCATTTGTAAGGACGCAGGTAGGTCAGCAACCGCCGCATCAGCCGGCCGTCGTACGCTTTCCCTAAAACTTCTTCTTCCTGATTGGAGGCCATCGGTGAATTCGAAGAGATTAGCTTCTCAGCGCGAAACTCTACTTAAAGATTACCGGAAAAAAGATTACCGGAAAACCATCCAACCTAATAGATGGCCGCACCCGCGCGGGGGATGAGAAAGCTTGGTCCAGGCGGGGCGTCGGCCGCGCGCACCTCTTGCGCCGATTGCCACATGCCAAAAAGCAGCGCGACATTGAGCGCGCTCAGCAGCCATACGAAGTATCTCGTCACGAAAAGACGCCACCACCACGCCGACGTGACCGACGCCGCGACATAAGGCGAAATTCGCATGAGCGCCGAATGTCCAGGCAGCATCATGAGCAGAAAAATCACGCCGATGGCAATCCTGATGCGGGTCCACGATTGCTCTTCTGCGGGGATCGCCCAACCGAGCGCCAGCGTCAAAATCGTCGTGTCCGCCACACTGTGGTAAAGCGCGATAAAACTAAGAGCCATCAGGGAAGCGATGGCCAACGAGGCGGGAATGCGAAAACGAGCGCGCCACAGCATCCAACCCCAAAATGCGATACCGCTCAGGTAGAGCACATAAGCGATCAAGTTGGACGCGAACACGCTGTGCAACGACTGGTAGAGAATCACCTGCACGATATTGACGTGAAACGGCAATGCTCCCTCCGAGAAGCCATAAGGCCGGCCGGGAGCAAACGAATAATGCAGGTTAGCGCGATAGTCCGGCAGCGACTCCAACAGTACGGCGGACCGCGACCACAGCATCGCCGCGACCGCCGCTGCCGCAGCCAGCGCACTGCAGAACATCTTCCTGCGTCCCCGCAAAAGGTAATAAAGGATGATCCAAATGCCGATCTGCGGCTTGAGGCAGGTGGCCACCCCGACCACGAATCCGGCCGCCACGTCCTTTTCCCTCTCCGCGAGCAGAATCGCCCAGAGCGCCAGCGGAGCCACCACCACCGCCAGGTTTCCCAGGTGGAATGCCTGGTGCAGAGGGTCAAAGGTCAGCAAAAAAGTCATGAGGGCCATCGTCCTCAAACTCCACCCGCGGAAACCGCCGATTCGCCAGACCAGAAAAACGGTCGCTCCCACCCCTGCCAGACATAGCATCATCCAGATGAAGTTTGCCCATTTCCAGGGCAGAAAAGTGAACGGCGAGAGCAAGGCGAAAGTAGTCGGCGGATAGATGGGTGCGACCTGCACCGAAACGCCGACTAGCTTTTCCTGCGTCGAGGTCGCCAGCGACGAGCTATAAATATTTTGTCCATGCCGCCACAGCCAGGCACTGGTGTAGACCTCCGAAAAATCGGTTCTGCCGGGAGTAAAAGCCGGAACGACGCCGCGCAGCAGAAAATCGGAGATCATAAGCGCAGCGATAACCCCGAACAGCAGATAGGAGATTCGAGCGCCGAGAATCCCGGGCCCGCTGCGGCGCGGATTATTCGTCGCGGACTCGGTGCGACCTTGCGCCGCCGGGTGAGGATTCATCGCTCGCGCTTCATCACCTTCCATATCGTTCCATCGATCTCAGATCGATAACTCAGAGAATGGCACGTTTTCCCAGCAAACGCCGCCAGGCTTCTTTTTGAAAAGCGGGATCATGCAGGCGCTGCAAGATGAAGTACTCGTTCACCGGATGGTCATCCTGCAGAGTTGCGACGTGGGGATCTTCCGCCACCACGTCGGCCAGGGAGAGTTCATGGCCGAGAACGATCTGAAATTGCTCTTGCGGAGTCGACGAGGCTGGTCCCCATTCCATAAGGTTGCGGGCGGCGTCCGGAGGAAGTTTCCCGGCGAGTTGAGACGCAGAGAGGTTTGGAATCGGACTCATACTCGCCAGAAAATGAATTCCCCATCCCTCCACGGAATTAAAGGCTCGAACGTAAGGAAAAGACTCGTGGAGCGCCCGAGCTACCGAACTCGTCACGGCCCGGCTGCCTCCGGGATACCATTGCTGCAGAATGCCCTCCGGCCGCAGATGCCGCCGGACGATGCGGTAGAACTCCGTCGAATACAGCAAACTCGACCCCGCCGCCTCGACCGGAGGTGGAGGGTCGATGGTGATGACATCGTATTGCTCCGAGGAACGCTCCAGATAAAAACGGCCATCGTCGATTACGACCTGGGACAACGGCGATGCCATGAGCGGGGCCGCATTGGGATGAAAGAAAGTGACGAGTTCCGGGACGCTGGGAACCAGTTCGACCGCGGTCGAGTGAATTCCCCATGAAAGCATGGAAAGATGAGTGGTTCCCATGCCAAAACAAATGACCAGTCCGTTTTGCGGCGGGTGCGCCAGGAAGGCATTGGGAAGATGCACCATCATCTTCGTAATCGGAGACAGACTGGTGATTCCAACTCCATTCACCAGCAGCCTTTTGCCGAGTCCCGATCCGGTTGCCACCACGGTTGCGGTACTGTCTCGTCGAACCTCGCGGGGCTCATACTGCTGTTCAAATCCCTTGCTCAAGACAGCCACCGCCACCGATGCCAGCGTCAGGACGCACGAACTCCACACATAGGGAGACGCAGCTAAATTGCGCAAGGACAAAATAAATCGGGGGCGATACTTAAGCCCGGCCAGGAACCACGGAAGAGCAAAAGTACAGAGCGCGAGCCGTTCCCCAGCCAGCGGCAGCAATAGAAAGCCCGAGACGAGTGGGCCCAGGACACAGCCCACGATGTTGATCGCATAGCCCCTGCCGGCACGATCAGGGTCGCCGCGGGAGTAGCGATCCAGCATGGCGGGTGTAATGAATCCCACCAGGCACGAAAACGGCGCGATCCCAAGTACCACCCGCAGAATCGCCGCCAGACGGAGTCTGGGGTCGGCGCTCAGAAAAGCCACGAGCACGGAAAATGCGAGCGCGATCCAAAGGAGTCCGCTTTCAAGAATGTTGTCCCGCTGCACCCGCCGGTAGAGCCAGGATCCGAAATCCATGGCGATTAGATACAAGGCAAGAATGGCGGCAAACGCATAAACGACGGTGCTCAACGTGGGAGTGTAGAGGCGCACCCAGACCACTTCTACGCCCATACTGGTCAGACCCGTACCAAAAAGCAGCCACAACAAAGCCTGATCGGAGAGAACTTCAGATTCGGAGGATTTGGGGATCGCGCGAACTTCCGCTCCAGCTTCTTGCCGGCCTTCTTTAACCAGCGGCGGTTTGCGAACCAGGCTTAGAGAAAAGGCGCTCACCGCCAAGAGCAGGTTAACGATGGCGGCGATATGCAGGGTGCGCTTGAACCCATAGAGTTCAATCAGAAACAGAGGAATCACGGCTCCAGCAGCTGCGCCCAGCACATTGGCCACGTAAAGATAGCTGAAGGACCGTTCCGCCCGCGGTTCGCGATCTTGCCGGATGGCGGCCATGGCCAGGGGAAATGTTGCTCCCATGCATAGGCACCATGGCACCAGTGTGAGGGCCAGCCAGACGCCCGAGGGCAAATAGTAAGCGGAAGACGAGAGCGACAGCTCGCCCACCATTTTCAGGAGCAACTCGCGGCCCCACAACAATTGGTGAGGAACGGCAAGGGCGGAAATGCCGATCAACAACTCCATCAGAGCGTAAAGCCGCAGCGCCGGAAAGTCCCCGCAGGCGCCATATCTCCGCGCCACCATCCCAGCTCCCCAGGAGCCGAGTCCCAACCCGATCATGAAGGCGGACAGCACCAGCGAGACCATGGCGGTGGTGACGCCGAATTGCGCCATGGCAATGCGCAGCCAGATGATCTCGTACAGGATGCTGCAGAATCCGGAAAATAAAAAAAAGATGAAGTACCACTGCACGAGTCGCGCCCCCTGAGATTCGCCTAAGTTGAGATTCGCCTAAGTGTAGTGCGTCAACAAGATCGAGGTTGATGAGTCTCCGATTTCCCCTGTGAACCCTGTGAACCCCCTGTGTCCCCTGTGGTAAAGCCGTTGAACTCCCCGACGAAATACAAACTTAGGGTTCGAGGCGAAACATAACCATAGCGATTCTCAACGCACGACCGTAGGGGTCAATCCGAAAGCATCACGAGTTGTCGAAGAGATAACGGAGGTTAAATCTTCCTTCTGATGGGCCGCTCGCCTCCAGTAGGGGCAGCATGGGGAGGCTCGCAGTCTTCATTCTCCCGGCAATTCGGGCATACCACTTTGGCATTCTTGTCGGCCATCTGATGCAGGAAGGAGGAAAACTCCTGGCCGCACTGGTGACACAGCACATCGATCGTTTCTTGATTCATCGATTCTTCGCTCATGAATTTGCCCCAACTTCTTCCGCGCTCCGCAACCAGCCGCTCCTCTGTCCCTTAGAATAACAACAATGCCGCTTGGTCTCTACCTTTCGGTTCCATTCTGCAAGACCAAATGCAGCTACTGCAACTTCGCCTCCGATGTGTTTTCGAAATCCGCGTATGAAAATTATGTTTCGAGACTTCTCGAAGACATCGCCAGCTCGAGCCACTTGGCCGCGCAGCTAGGCTGCGACATCGGATCGGCCGCTGAAGACATCGCCGATTCCATCTATCTCGGTGGAGGAACCCCGTCCATCCTCGACGCCTCGCAACTAATACGCATCTTCGCGGCGGTGCGGGCTCAATTTTCCCTGACGCGAGACGCCGAGATCACCGTCGAATGCGCCCCCGGCACTCTGACTCCCGCGCTCATCGAAACCTTGCTGCAATGTGGGGTCAACCGTGTGAGTCTAGGCGTCCAGTCCTTCGTCGATAAGGAAGCGCAGTCGGTGGGCCGCCTTCACCAACGCTCGACCGTTCTCGAAGAAATCGATTGCCTCCGCGCCGCCGGCCTGGCCAACATCAATATCGACCTGATCGCCGGATTGCCTCACCAGACGGCCGAGAGCTGGGCCTTCTCCGTATCCGAGACGATTGCCGCCGGCGTTCCTCACGTGAGCGTCTACATGCTGGAAGTGGACGGCGACTCGCGCCTGGGAAGGGAACTGATCGCCGGAGGTTCTCGCTATCATGCCCACTTTGTGCCCGACGACGATGCCACCGCCGATTTCTACCAGCAGGCCTGCGAGATGCTGGAGGCGAATGGCCTCGCGCAGTATGAAATCTCCAACTTCGCCTGCGCCGCGACTCACCTACCATCCGCCCAGTCGCGCCATAACCTGAAATATTGGACCCGTCAGCCCTACCTGGGTTTCGGAGTCGATGCGCACTCGATGCTGCCCGTTTCCGGGGGCTACTCCGGTTCTCCAGGAAATCCCATCAAAGCGGTGCGCTTTGCAACCCCCGACTCTCTCGACGCCTATATGAACCGCGTCCCTCACGAAGTCCTGCCCGTATCCGCCGAGGCCGCGCTCGAAGAAAATTTCTTCCTCGGTCTGCGCCTCAATCGCGGCATCGATCTGCGACAACTCCAGCAGGAATTCGGTCTCTGGCAAGGAAACGATTCGCCGGGAACGGACGACTTACAAAAAAACAGGGAAGGGCACGACGTAAGTCGTGCCCTAAACATCGAACAAAGCCCGGCTTTAGAGGCTGCTGAAAAAAGCAGGTTCGTATCAGGATATCGCTTTAGCGATATCGCAAGCTCCCATAAAATCAATGCCCCTTCAGGGGCTGAGGGGCAGAGGCCGATTTTTTCAGCAGCCTCTTTAGCCGCTGAAGTGACGTGGGCCAACGCAATCAAACAGTGCAAGCAAGACGGCCTCCTTGAGCAGCACGGCACGAATCTTCGCCTGACCGCCCGCGGCCGTCTCTTGTCCAACGAAGTCTTTGCCCGATTCCTGGCTGATAAAAAAACAAAAGTGGGGACCGCTCGCGTGAAGTCACGCTAGTGAACCGACCGGTGCCATTCGGTGCTGGCGTAATCCGTCCGCTTCCCATTGCATTGCTGTGCCCTGGCTCGCGCCCGTTCTTGAACACAAACGCAATCGTCGGGTTGATCGGCCGCCAGGCCTTCCGATCAGCCGCCGAAAGGCGAAATCGCCTCAAACTGCCGGTTGCTGCATAGGGTCACCCCGTTTAGCCAATCTTTTTCCAATCTACGAAGTGGTCCCGCGGCTGGCTTAGCGCGGGACCGTTTTTTGTAATACTGAAAGTGTAGTTACAAAACGTTTCACGCGAAACACCTTCGGAATATGTTTGTTCATACAATAATATAAATACGGATGGGGGGTGGCCAACAGCTCGGGCTTTCGGATGACGATTATCTGCGCGGACTCGGCGCTCCGAAAAGCGTGGTGAGAAGTGCCCCGCCCACCTGGCCGAGCGTATACTGGCGCGGGTTCAAAACCCACAGGAGAGAGAACAATGATGCGTATCACTTCGCTGATTCTATGCCTGGCGCTGGCCGGGCTGGCTGTCGGCTGCGCGAATACACAAACCCCGGCTCCGCCTCCGGACACGCGCGCCGCGGACGTGCAGGCGGTCAAGGATCTTGAGGCCAACTGGGTGAAAGATGCGGCTTCGAAAGATGCCGGGAAATGGGCTAACTATTTTACCGACGACGGCGCGGGACTCTATCCGGGCGCTCCAACGGTAACGGGAAAGGCCGCGCTCAAGACGGCGATGAGTTCTTATGTCTCCGATCCTAATTTTGCGCTGAGCTTCCAATCCGACAAAACCGTGGCTTCGAAGGGTGGCGACATGGTCTTTTCGCAGGGAACGTACACCATGACCATGACCAATCCGAAGACGAAGAAGCCGATGACGGATAAGGGGAAGTTTCTAACGGTCTATACGAAGCAGGCGGATGGCAACTGGAAGGCGGTTGCCGATACCTTCAATTCGGATTCGCCGACGATGTAGGCCGTTCGTGTCGATTACGAGTGAGTGGCCGGTTACCCAGGCATTCGCGTCGAGTGGAAGCCAGGCGCCCCATCCTAATGTCGCGTTCTTTGCGACGTTAGGGTGGGATTCTGCAATAGCTCTTGTTTTTGGGTGGCGCAGCGGTTCACCGCTGCGATAGAAGCTTGTTTTCATCGCCGGCTTTAGCCGCCGAGGGCCCAAAACAATTATCGTGAGATATTCGCTTAGCTCTCTTAAAAGAAAAGCCGCCCGCGGCGCGAGTAAGACACGCGCCAACGCTCCAGAAGCCCCGCCCGTCGGCGAAGATTTCTGGAAACGCGCCCGGGTGGTGATGCCGAGCGGCAAGACCTCCGTGCATCTGCGCACTAACAGTGACAGCGAGTGTTCGAGTGGTTGAAAAGGCAAGGCGCAGGCCATCTCACGCGCATGAACGCGGTTCTGCGGTCGTATGTCGACGCGCACAAGCGCTGATGTCGTCGAGTTGCCGCACGGGCCGCCCTTAGTCTTGATTCTGTTGAGCCGCGGCTATTTCACCAAATCCGCCGATTGCAATCGGCTCTTTGTCCGGAAATTGAGCAACCAGGGTTAGGCTTCCTCCGACCGCCTCTACATAGTTCCGCAGAGTAGAAAGTAACAAGTCACTTCGCTTCTCCAGGCGGGAGACTCCATCCTGACCCATATTGAGCGTACGAGCCACGGTCTTTTGAGTTTTATTGACCGCATGCCTGAGTTCTTGCAGAGACATTTCGCGTCCGACCAGTTCGCGGGTCCGTGCTCTAATCCTCTTCCGCCTCGTTGGACTGATCTCCTTGAGTTTTTGCTCCAAAGTCTTCATTGCTGCTTGGCCCCTTTCTGCCTGGATGCTTCCGCCTTTAGCAAAGCAAGGTGTCGATCGAACCTCGCGTCTGCCTGTTTAATAAGTTGGCGATAAAAACGTTTCTCGCTGCCACCTGATTTGTCTCCTCCAACGAGCAAGATAGCTTTCTGCTCAGGATCGAAGGCAAATGCGATTCGCCAAACGCCGTCTGCCGCTTTAAACCTCAACTCCTTCATGTTGTCGTGCTTTGATCCATGAAGGGTATCGGCAGTCGGACGCTTGAGCAGTGGCCCAAATTCCTTCAACAAATTGGCGTGCGCCAGCAACTCATCTTGAACCTCTTGGTCAAGCGCATCAAATTCAGGCTCGAATTCAGCGTGGAAAAATACCTGCCACGACACTAGAATAGTATGTAGTAAAAGCCATATGTTGTAAAGTACATATTACAAAAGGTAGCTGTGATTTTATCGACAGCATGAAAGGGGGGTGTAATTGGTCGCCTTACTATCGAAAATCGGGGAACGTCCCGGCTGTCGACCGCGTTTCTATTTTGTCATCAGCGAAGCGAAGGACCTATGCATTTCGCCGCAGACCTCCGTGCATCTGCGCATCAACAGCGACCGTGATGTGTTCGAGCGGTTCAAAAGGCAACGCGAAGGCCATCTCACGCGCATGAACTCGGTTTTGCGGTCATATGTGGAGACGATGTATGCTGGGGGCGTTCACGGCAGTACATCTTCATTCAAAGCGAATTGGATAGACAAGTGGAATCAAAAGAGCCGCCAGTATATGACCAAGCGCTGGTGACGTATATCGATATTCTCGGATTCAAGGATCTCATTTCTTCTTCGGCTAAAGATCCCAGTAAAGTTGGCGACATTTTGAATACGTTGAGAATCATCGCCAAAAAGGGCAGAGGGTTGTCTTATTCCGAGACAACCCTAAATGGGAAAGTAAAGCTCAACGTTCGCACTACCAATTTTTCTGACCTGATCGTCCGCGCAACGTTCCTTTATGGAGTCACATTTGAACGGCTTTCCGAGCAGTTGTATTACGAGTCGGGGATGCTAGCGGCCATGCAATGTGAGCTTACAGCGAAACACGGCGTTCTAGTGCGGGGTGGAATTTCATTTGGTGATTTGTATATGGATCGTGAAGCTATATTTGGTCCCGCCCTGGTGGATACTTATCTCCTAGCTGAGAAATTGGCGATTTTCCCACGCATAATTGTCGATCCGAGAATCATGAAGCTTGTAGAAGAGCACGCTAGCAACTTTGATGAACTGAATGATTTGTGGAGTATCCGCCCGGACGATGAAGGCGTATTTGCAATTGATTACCTCCAAGCTGCACATGCAGAATATGCCTTGGGCTCTGATGTTTCCGCGCAGCTGAGTCATGGCTTCAAATCGTTTGACCAACTGATGTTTGATCACGTGCGAACAATAAGAGATAAGCTCCGGCAGATTGGAGAAGATAACGGGAGAGTGCGACAAAAACTTGTTTGGTTGGGTAATTACCACAATCTGGTCGTTTCAGGATTGAAGGACGAAGGCTGTTTTGAGGGGGGCCACGAGAGATTGCTAATTCACCCCGAATCACTAAGGATCGACCGTAAATGACACCGGATTTGTCCAGGCTACTAACCAATGCCCACCCGCCAAGGCGGAGCCATGAAGACGAAAACAGGACGGGGGGCTTAGGATTTGGATACGAGGGTTGCCGCTAACGCAAGAAGTACGGCCAAAACAAACAATGCCGCCGACCACGCCCCTCGTGCATCGGTCGCTATCCGCCACATGATATGCCTAAACAGCCACACAACGGCTTGAGCCACGTAAAGAACGCCAATGACAGCGGCAGTGTAAAAACAAAGTCCAAGAATCAAGACAAACGCATGCGAAATGAGGGGGCTACCGTCGTACTTCTCCATAACACCCCCACCTGCAAGAAGAATCAATCCAAGCACAGTAGTCCTCATCAGCACAACATAAACATTCCTGCTGCGCCCAAGCCACCACAGAACGACCCGAAACGGCGGATAAAAAAGGATTGGAATCGCAAGAAACCAGGCAAGAGGAAAATCGGACCACCACCCGCGAACGGAGAATCCGAAGTCCTGGAGTGAATAGAATAAAGCGCTCGTCCAGATACACAGAATCACAGCGGCTAACCATTTGAGCTGCACCTTGTGTTCGCGGAGGCGCTCGTAATGCCGTATTGGATCAACGTCGATGAGCTTGAGCGCCAAAGTGTCGATCGCTTGCTGAAAGGCCAGCTTCTGCCTACTGTCTAAAGCGATTTCAAGGGCCTTGACTAGCGCCTGAGCGACCGCCAGTATGGCTGCTGCGTTAAGGAGCGCGTTCAGATGCAACATGGGTGGGGCAAGTTTACTACTGTCTGGCGGGTGGGCCACTTCTCCGAACCTCGACCCGTACTAACTGGGAGTGCGCCACTTCTCACGCTTTTTGAGAAGTGGCCCGCGAGCGCCAGTGGCGGATGTCGTCGGTAGTCCCATCCCCGATCATTTCGGGTCTTCATTCTGCATTCTGCAGCCCGATTTAGTTCTCGCGTTCGGCAACGACAGAGAACTTAACGCCGAGGGCGTGCAGGACGGAATTGATGGTTTCGAAGCGTGGGTGGGAGCCTGCGCTTAGGGTTTTGTACAGGCTCTCGCGGCCGAGGCCTGCGTCTTTGGCGATCTGGGCCATGCCCCGCGCTTTGGCCACATCGCCCAGCGCGGCGACGAATACCTCGGGGTTGGGATCTTCGGCGGCCGCCGAAAGATATTCCGCAATCACTGCATCGTTATCGAGATAGGCTGCCGCGTCGAACGGTTTGTAAGTCGTCTTCTTTTTCTTCATCGTTCCCCCTTCAAGACGTTTTCCTCAAGACTTCGCTCTTTTAAGTGCGCACGCCATCCTCTTCGCCTTGGCAATGTCTTTTGCTTGCGAAGCCTTTACGCCGCCAGCCAGCAAGAAATAAACTGTCGATCCGGTACGCGTGTAATAAACGCGATATCCGGGCCCGACATGAATACGCATCTCCGAAACGCCTTCACCAACTGGCTCGCAGTCCCCGAAATTGCCCAATGCCGCGCTCGTCAGGCGAGCCAGGATTCTGGCCTTCGCCTTCTGGTCGGCCAGACCGGAGAGCCACTCATCGAAATCCGAAGATCGCAAGAGCGTATTCAATTGTTATGAGTGTATCCTAATGGATACATTCCTGCAACGATAATCCGCGGAAGGGTCGGGACGAACCAATAAAGAACCAGGGTAAAAGTCTACCGCTGCGCTGACCGCACCGGCTGACTCTCCATGACCACGCGCAGAATGCGATTGATGCGCGTCTGGTAGCCTTTGCCGTGCCCCTTCAGCCAATTGAGTACGTCCTCATCGAGACGAATCGTCAACTGCTTCTTCGCGGGCGGCCAGGCCATTGTCGCCTTCTTGAGAAAGGTCTTGTCGAGCCGCGGAATGTCCGAATAGTCGATCTCAGCATCCTTCATACGGTCAATCCGTGCCAAGTCGCTCTTGATAAGTTTTTTGTTCACGTCGGTTTCCTTTTCTCATGGAAATGATGCGCGTCCCGTCATCGCGCGGCGCATGGGCTATGACAACCAGACGCCCGGCAAGCAGGCCCAAGGTAATCAGCCGTTCTTCGCCGTAAGCAAAACGGTCGTCTTCAAATGTGACGCAAGGCCCGGCGAATACCTGGTCGGCATCTTCAAAGCTGAGGCCATGCTTGGCAAGGTTCGTCCGGTTCTTCGCCTCATCCATTCGTAGTTCATTCCAGCTCAAGTCCATTGTAGTTCTTTTTGTCGTTACAGCCAAGATTAAATGATGGCAATCTTTGCCAATACCACTATAATGTTAGCGAATGCGACCCTCGACAGGACGCCATCATGCCGACCCGCAACGTCAATCTGACCAGCGATCTTGACCGCTTCGTTGCCGCCAAGGTCAAGAGCGGGCGTTACGAAAATGCCAGCGAGGTCGTACGCGCCGGGCTCCGTACGCTGGAGCGCGACGAGAAGCAATTCGAGGCGAAACTCGCCAGGCTGCGGGCTGCGATTGACGCAGGCGATGCCAGCGGCATTGCGCGCGGCAACGTGTTTGGCCGTGTCCGCAAGGCGATCAAGCTCTCGCCGTCACGCTAGCCGTGTCTAAAGTTAGATTTTCCCGTCTCGCGGAAGACGATCTGCTCGGCATCGCCGATTACACGGTTCGCACGTGGGGTCGGGCGCAGGCTGTCACCTATCTCGACAAACTTGAGGCTCGTTGCCAGAGGTTGAGGGATAGTCCAGCGCTCGGACGGCTCTGCGACAATGTTCGTCCGGGCCTTCGCCGTATGGCCCAGGGCAGACACGTGGTGTTCTATCGCGAGGAGCGCGGGGGAATCTTGGTTTCTCGAATCCTCCATCAAAGCATGTTGCCCGATCGACACGCCTTTGACGAGCGCGAAGACCGCTAAAGTATTTATTCTTCAAAGACCTAGCGGGAAACAAGCCCAGAAACAAGCCGGAAATTAGCGCTAACTCATTGATTTATAAATACTTTACAGCTAAGTCCTTATTCCTCAAAGACCTGGCGTTTCTTGCGCGCTAAGTCTTTCATTCTAAAAGACCGCACCAGAGGGGTCCAAGCGCAAACCCGCCTCAAAAGCTATTTTTCGACCGTCTTGATGTCCAAACTTCTCCACAAATACCAGCAGGCGATCGAGCGATAAGGAGTCCAAGGTTTAGCGATCTTCATCATCACAGCAGGCTTTGGCCACTTACGTTTCTTGTAATGCTTCTTGATGGCTGCCTGCACGCCATAATCGCCGACTGGAAGGATGTCTGGACGCCGCAGGGTGAACATCAGGAACATGTGCGCGGTCCAGACGCCAATGCCTTTTACCTGAGTGAGATGGGCGATTACTTCGTCTTCCGACATCTCGCCCATGCGTTCAAACTCGAGGAGTCCAGCCGCTGTCTTTTCGGAGAGATCGCGGAGGTACGCTGTCTTTTGGCGCGACAATCCAACTCCGCGCATCTGCTCATCGCTGAGTTTGAGAATGCCTGCGGGCTTTAGCGGATCTCCGGCCAGATCGGTGAAGCGGTTGAATATCGTCTCGGCCGCGCGTCCGTTGAGCTGCTGATAGAGAATCGACTCGGCTAAGGCGTGGAAAGTTGGCTCGCCAAACTGCATGCGGCAAGGGCCGACTTGCTCGATGATCTCCGCAAGCACGGGATCGGATTGCTTTAAATGCGCGGTTGCGCGATGGTGAGCCGTTTTGCGCTTGGTCATAGTCCCGGAGATTTTAATTCTTAAATTCTACGACGGGAAATGAAAGTGGACGTCATGGCGCGAGGCGACGGGCGTTCCGTCGAGCGTAGCAGGCTGGTAGTGCCAATGGCGGAGTGTGGATTCGATCTTTTCGTCGATCCCGTGTCCGATGGCTTGAACGATCTTGGTCTCGACGACGTTGCCCTGCGAGTCGATGGTGACCTCGATCACTACGTCTCCGACAAGATCGCGAGGCAGCGCATCACGGTCAACGGGCGGGTTCGGATAGACAGTCGGATAGGCGACATGAACCTCATGACCTTCGATAGGACCGTCAATCATGGTGCCGAGAGGCGAGCCAGCGTGGGAGTCGCGATCTCCAGGCTCGGCGCTGGCAGTAAACTGCGGGGGCTGAGGAGCAGGCTTGGGCTGAGCTTTTGGCGGAGAAGTTGGATGCGGCTTATTGTTTGGGAAGAGCAGCTTGGCCGCGTCGGGAGGTGTGTCGGAGTTCGCCTCGGGCGCGATATAAACGAGCTTGTAGTTGTGGGAGCCCTCTCCGAAGGCAAGCCAGGCGGGGCTGAGGTTGACGATGCCAGGGTTGCGAAAAATGATTATGGCCAGGAGCGCCAGGTGCGCGGACACCGATACCGCGACTGCGCGGTGGCGCCGGAACTGCGAAGTGACGGGTTGGAGACCAGTAAACACGTCACTCCCTAGCTTACTCGATGGATGGGGAGAGCGAGAAGAGCTTTCGGTGAAGAGTTAAAGAAGCTTAGGTCCCGCCAAATTCTACGCTCCCGCCTGCTGCTCGGCCATGTCGCCGATCACGGGCAGCTTAAACATCTGTCCCTGATAGGCTTTGAGCACCAGAATCAGCCAAATGATAAATCCGGCCAGGCTGATGAGCGGCCAGAGCAGGTAGGTCGCCCATCCGAGGAAAGGGATGTGGCCGATGATGGAGAGGCCAATCCACAAAACCGTCCAAGCGACCCCAAAAAAGATGCACTGAAAGGAATGGAAGCGCACAAAGCGCTTCTTGTTAAAGGGTTCGACCACAAGAAAGACGATTGCCGGGATGATCGTGAGATAGGCAAGCGCTCCCGCTACATTGTCGGCAAGACCCGCACCGGCAGGCATGATCGAGTTTGGGCCAGGATGCGCCCCGGGAGCACACTTGGGACAAGCCGCTCCATCCGGAATTTGCGTACCGCAGGTTGGACAAAAAGCCACCGGGGCCCCCTTTGAGAGACGACTCGCACCTTATCAGAAGGCTCGGCGGGGCGCAATCAGGACGATGGGAATGGATGCGCGGCAAGGGTGTCCGACCGCCTAAGAATGTCGTCCCTCGCTAAACTAGCGCGTCCATTCGAAAGCGATCGGACACTTCGCCGTTGCTCAGCGCCACTTCATGGAGACCGAAGAAGTGGCGCCAGGCAAACTGTTCATCCTTCGTGCGCGAGGTTGACCGGCGACCATGTAGGTGGGGGCTCGGGGCCGCACCCATCGATCGCCTCCAACACCGAAGCAATGGCATAGCGGGCTTCGCAGTCATTGACGAAACCGCAGGCCCGGATGGCCGCCGAAACGAGTTCGATGAGCTCGTTTTGCGGAATATCTTCGATACGCGCCACGGCCTGGTCAATGTCGTGCAGGATGAGTAACAAGCGAGCCACCCGTTTGTCCGCAATGAAGACTCTCCAGTCGGAGGTCGAGCTGTTGTTGACAGGTGGCCGTAAGAAGTGCCGAAGCAAGGGATCGGCAAATCGTTCCAAGTTATTCATAACGATCTCCTCTAATTTCGACGGCTGATCTGCGGCGGTCGGTATGGGGCGATGGCACCGCAGGGCTAAAGTCCAATTTGGATTTGCTCGCAGCGACCTTGGGTTAGTAGCCGAAATGGCGGGTCATTGTGCTTGCCGCGCATTGCCTGAACTTTTTTGGCCAAGACGAAAGAACCGTGCTCCGGGTTCAGGCGAAGACTTCGATTGGGAGTCGCGATTTCAGATTAGAAGAGTGCAGAGAAGGTCTTGCAAAGAATTCGAACTGCTTCGCACGCGAGAGCATGCGGTAACTTCTGCATGGCGCTGAGTGCTGGTTTCGCGCAACGCCTCGCAGACTTGCTTCGACATTGTGACTTGAGTGACCGCGGGGCGAACAATACGGAGACCAGATACCACGGGCGGGGCCTGATTTACCGGAGTGTCGACTTCGTTATAGGAAGTTTCGGGAAGGTCGGTCTGAGGGATCGCCGAAACGCAAAATACAGCGCTCAGCAGGAGCAGTACGAAACACCAAGCTCCGCGCTTCATCTCGCCCCCTCCATGTATATAAACAATAACCGGGCCTGCGGGGGTTGTCAAAAGATTCGCACGAATCGAATCAGACGAGAGTAACTACTGCGGTCTTTGAGGTAACTGGAAGCAGGCACGCAACACTTTGGTCGGGCCCGATTCGGCTGGGGCTCGATCTTTGCGCGGCGCTCAAATTCCACTATTATCCGAAGTGCGATTGGTTAGGCGCGGAACGACGATTTGCTATCAATTTCATCGCTGGAAAGGGTCGAATGATCACAATTGTCTCGGGATTGCCACGGTCGGGCACATCGTTGATGATGCAGATGCTGGACGCGGGCGGGTTCCCGGTACTTTCCGACGGCGAGCGTAAAGCGGACACCGACAATCCGAAAGGCTATCTGGAGTGGGAGCGGATCAAGCAAATCAAAAAGGATCCGAGCCTGATTGCGGAGGCCGAGGGCAAGGTGGTGAAGGCCGTTTCGGAGTTTCTTACGTCGCTGCCACCCGGCCATGACTACCGCATCGTCTTCATGCAGCGTCCGCTGCCGGAGGTGTTGAAGTCGCAGGACGAAATGTTGCGCCGCCGCGGCAATGCGAAACTGGTGGGCGACAACTCCGCGGTAGAAGATTACTTTCACCGGCACGTAGTCGAAGTGAAAAAGTGGCTGGCGGGCCAGGCGAACATCCTGGTCTCATATGTCAATTATCATCGCGTGCTGCGGGAACCGAAGGCGGTCGCCGAGGAGGTCGTTAAGTTTTTGGGAACGCCGCTTGATATCGAGGCCATGGTTCGGCAGGTGGATGGAAGCCTTTATCGCAACCGGATGAAATAGGGGACGTAGCGGAGACCGCGAGTCCGTTCTGCAACAAGTCCAAGAGAATCAGAAAAATCTTTGGAGCAGGCAAAACTGGTTCAGAGGCTAGGTCGCGAGCCGTCGAGCGCGCGTTGGCGGGAGCGCGAATCCAATCTTGCTCCGGCTAGCGCGCGGTGGTTCCATGAGTCTCTTGATCAACCTAACGATCTCCTGGATGGAACCATCGTGTTGCCCCAGATGTTCTTCTAATTCTTCGATCTTGCCCGCAAGTTCTTTGTTGGTTGCCAGCATCGCTCGTAAGCGGACAAAGGCGCGCACGACAATAACGCTCATTTGTACTGCCTGTTCCGAGTTGAGCACCGTGGCCGCCATGATGGCGCCATGTTCGGTGAAGACATACGGGAGTGAGCGACGACCACCGTGTCCCCGTCTTGAGGTTGCAAATTGCAACCGCAAGATTGCGAACTCGCGGAGTTTGAGCTGGAACATGAAATCGGCAGGAAACCGACTGCGGTTGCGCTTCACCTGCTGGTTGAGACGCTTTACCGTAACTCCATAAATCTCGGCTAGGGCGGTATCGAGGATGACTCTTTGCTGTCGCAGAATCGAGATTTGGGATTCGATGGGAACCACGGCTGCCCTTCTTCGGTTTGCCAAGGGGCGCGTTATTGCCAAGGACTTTGCCGACCGCTTTTGCATCTTGGAATCGTAACGGTTGCGTCCAGCTTAGGCTGTGATGAGTGAACTTCGCGATTGTGATGAATTCCAGGCGCGTCCTACCGGAGACCTGGTTGAGCAAGGTCGCGGCTTGAGCGCGGATTGCACCTGGAGGATGCGCGGGAACGAGCGCCAGACGCCGCATGCGCAACTTGAGGTTGCAATTTGCAACCTCAAGTTTGGCGAATCGTGCAGTGTGGGTGACCCGAAACTACGTGACGCTCACTTCAGTGTAAATTCCATAGACCTGCTTCAGAGCTTCGCAGATTTCGCCCCCGGTGGCATAGGCGCGGACGGCGTCGACAATGTAGGGCATGGTGTTGACAGCGGAGATGTTGCCATTCGTGCCGGCGGTCGGAGTCTGGGCGGCGGCATGTTTTAGCGCGTCGAGACGGCGCTGAACCTCTTCGTTCGAGCGGCGGTTGCGCAATATTTTTAGCTTCTTCTCTTGCGCGCGCCCTACCGATTCGTCGATGTAAAGAATGTGTGGAGATTGTTCTTCGATGACGAACTCGTTCACGCCGACCGTAATCTTCTCGTTGGCTTCGACGGCGCGCTGGTATTGGTAGCTTGCTTCGGCAATTTCTTTCTGCGGATAGCCACGCTCGATGGCTTTGACCATGCCTCCCATGTGGTCGAGCTTTTCGAAATATTCGAAAGCGCCGGCCTCGATGTCGAGCGTTTGTTTTTCGACGAAGTAGCTTCCGCCCAGGGGGTCGACGGTCTGGGCGACTCCCGACTCGTGGGCGATGATCTGCTGGGTGCGAAGCGCGATGCGTGCGGCTTCGGCGGTGGGAAGGGCGAGCGCTTCGTCGTAGGCGTCGGTGTGCAATGACTGTGTTCCGCCGAGCACCGCCGCCAATGCCTGGAGGGCCACGCGCGCGATGTTGTTCATCGGTTGTTGGGCGGGTAGTGAGACTCCGGCAGTCTGGGTATGGAAGCGCATCAGGCGGGAACGATCGTTCTTCGCGCCGAAGCGGTCTTTCATCAGCCGATACCAGATTTTGCGGGCGGCGCGGTATTTTGCGATCTCTTCGAAGAAGTCGTTGTGCGCGTTGAAGAAGAAGCTGAGACGCGGTCCGAAGTCGTCGACGTCGAGTCCGCGTCGGCGCGCCCATTCGACGTATTCAACTCCGTCGTAGATGGTGAAGGCGAGCTCCTGGAGTGCAGTCGAGCCCGCTTCGCGAATGTGATAGCCGCTGATGGAGATGGTGTTAAAACGCGGGGTAAACTTCGATCCGAATTCGAAGGTGTCGATCACTAGGCGCATCGAGGGCGCGGGCGGGTAAATATATTCCTTCTGCGCGATGTATTCCTTAAGGATGTCGTTCTGCAGCGTGCCAGAAATCTTCTTCCAATCGGCGCCTTGTTTTTCGGCGACCACGAGATACATCGCCCAGAGGATGCTCGCCGGGGAGTTGATGGTCATCGAGGTGGTGATCTTTTCGAGAGGAATGCCGTCGAAAAGAATTTCCATGTCTTCGAGGGAATCGATGGCCACGCCGCACTTGCCGACCTCGCCTTCACTGGCCGGATGGTCGGAGTCGTAGCCCATCAGAGTGGGGAGGTCGAAGGCTACGGAGAGTCCTCCGCCACCGTGTTCGAGAAGATATTTGTAGCGCTGATTGGTTTCTTCGGGCGAGGCGAAGCCGGAGAACATGCGCATGGTCCAAAGCTTGCCGCGGTAGCCGGTCGAGTGAATGCCACGCGTGTAGGGCGGTTGGCCGGGATAGCCGAGATATTGGTCGTAATTCCAGTCGGTGGGGAGATCGGCTTGAGTGTAAAGGCGGCGGATGGGAGCGTTGGAGATGGTGCTGAAGCGGGCGTTGCCGTGTTCGTCGAGGTTGGTGCCAGTGGCCTTGCCAATTGGCTTTTCCGGAGATTTTTCCAGTGTGGGAGCGAGCGTCGCCTCGGCCCAGTCTTTTTCCGAGGCGGCGGGATGGCGGCCCTCAAACACATCGGAAATCGGGCTTTCGGCTACGGATTTTGGCGATGCGGCATTGGTTTTAGATTCGGACATTTATTCCCCAGGTTGACTTCGATGATAGTGCAGCGGCCGCCATGCTGCAAAACTATCTGGCAGCATGGCGGAGGGGCAGTTGGAAATCGACATTTCCGCAGCAGGCTGAAGAGGCTGCTGAAAAAGTCGACCTTTAACCCTCAGCCACTAAAGGGGCAGTAATTCTATGGGGTTTTGCGATATCGCTAAAGCGATATCCCGACACGAACCGGCGAGATTCAGTGGGCCGCCTGCGATCGTTCGGCGAGAAAATTGTCGCGGCACTGTTTGGCTGCGGAGAGCAATTCGGCAAACTCGGGCGTGCCGCGCAGGTTCGCGAGCATGGCATTAGCCTGCAGGTCGGTGTAGGCGCAATAGTGTCCCGTGATCGCACCTTTGATCAGACGCACCGCGATATCCTTCTGGCCACAAAAGGCGAAATATCCGGCGTTGATGTATCTGGCCTCGGGATCAAGAAGATCCGAAATAACGGGTGCCAGCTCCCGGGCGTCTTGGTCGAGATCCGCAGGCGGCGCATGGCTAAGGCAGGCATGAACCATTTTTTCAACCGGTCGATTTCCCAGGGTTCCAGCGGTCTGCTTCGCGGATTGTTCCAGCGCCTGTGTAATGTTGCCGGTGCGAATGAATAGCGCAATCAGGGTTCCCTCGGACCATGAAGAGCCGGCATCGAGCTGGATAAAATCCATCGCCCGCGCAAAATTGCCTTGTTCCTCGAAGGTGAGGGAGCACGATCGATAGCGATAGTTCCCCGGGTCGAGCGAAAGGGCAGTTTCACATTCGTGCGCGGATTCGTCGATCATCCCGGCGTAGCGAAGCACATACGACAAAGCGAAGTGTGCCGAGGCATTCTCCGGATGCCGTTCCACCAGTGCTTTCCCCTCCTGGTAGGCCTTGACCAGATCGCCTCCTTCTACTCGGGTTGTAATCAGCTGACTCACTGCGCTGACCAGATTCGGATCGAGGGCCACCGCCCGTTCCAGGGCCGACTGACCGCGCTGATACACAGCCGCGCCGCCATTGGAATAGGTCGCGTCGTAGTAATAGCGATAGCCCAGGGCTTCCCAGGCGGGCCCGTAGGTGGGGTCCATTCCTACCGCGCGCTCCAACATGGCGATTGCATCTTTGTTGGGTTGGGGATCGTGGGGCAAGGCGATGCTTCGAAGATAGAGGTCGTAGGCCTCTTCGTTCTTGGGACGCGTGCCGGCTTCTTCTTTATCCGATCCGGCGCCCAAGGCGGGAACCAATCCCTGGCGGACTTTGGCGGTGATCTGGTTCCGCATGGCGATCAGGTCAGGAGCGGAGACGGTCATGGTGTCGCGCCAAACGGTGCGGTTGTCGGCGATGTCCACCGCTTCCAGCGTGATCTGAATCTGGTCGCCTTCTTTCAGGTAGTGCCCCGTAACTACATCGGTCACGTGCATGGCCTTGCCGGCTTCCTGCAAGTCGAGGGTGGGAGAGTCGTATTTGCTGGTGGTAGCGAAGGGGCGGATGGTTAGAGAGCGGACGTAACTGAGCGAGGTTGCGATTTCATCGGCTAGAGCCAGACGCAGAAAATCTAAATCCTTATCGGATCCCATGTTCTGCAAAGGCAGAACGGCGACCGTCTTCTGATTGACGGTGACGGCAACCGGAGCCGAGCGCTGTTTGACGAACCAAAACAGAGCCAGCGCTACCAAGGCGATCGCGGCCGTTACGCCGGCGATCTTTATATAGGACTGGACATGGGCCGGGCGCTTTGTCGAAAGCGTGGGTGCTTGTTCTACAGGCGCGACGGCAGACGCAGATGCGGATGACGAGGACGGAGCGGGAACTTGCGCGGTCGATGAACCAGACGTTGGTCGCGGTGTGACCCCAGAGCCGCTTTCCTGTACGGCCGCGACCGAGCCCGAGCTCCCTCGGATACCGGGCCGCGACTCCGTCTCCCGTTTCAAACGCTTCAGGTCGGTGCGCATGTCGGCGGCGTGCTGATATCGCATCTCGCGATCTTTCTCCAGCGCCTTGTCGATCACGTCTTCGAGCTTCGGCGGGAGGTCCGGATTCAGCCGCACCGCTGGGACAGGATCACGATCGAGAATTTCATGCGAGATTACGCCGGAGCTCTCGCCGCGAAAAGGCAGCGTGCCGGTGGCCATCTCATATAACACCGCGCCGAATGAAAACAGATCGCTGCGAGCATCCAAATCCTTCGCGCGCACCTGCTCGGGAGACATGTAGGCAACTGTCCCGAGCGTGGAACCAGGACTGGTAAGGTGCTCGTCGGACATGGCTGTCTCTTGCGCGGTGACGCCGGCCGCGTCCAACGAGCGGCTACCGCCGGGCATCACTTTGGCCAGACCGAAGTCAAGAATCTTGGCGTGTCCACGCTTGGTGATGAAAATATTCGCGGGCTTGATGTCGCGGTGGACGATGCCTTCTGCGTGCGCGGCATCGAGCGCGTCGGCGATCTCGATCGCCAGGCCGAGCAGAACGTCGGTCTCGATGGGTCGGCCGGCGATGCGATGCTTCAGGGTCATGCCATCCAGGAACTCCATGACGATGAAGGATTGGCCTTCGTGCTTGCCAATTTCGTGAATGGTGCAGATGTTGGGATGATTCAGCGCCGAGGCTGCGCGGGCCTCACGGCGAAATCGTTCGAGCGCCTGCGGGTCGCGAGTCAGGTCGTCGGGAAGAAACTTCAGGGCGACGAAGCGGCCAAGCTCGGTGTCCTCGGCCTTGTAAACCACGCCCATGCCACCCCCGCCGAGCTTCTCGACAACGCGGTAGTGCGAGATGGTCTGGCCGATCAGGTTGTCTCTCGCACCGTTGCCGAGGTTATTCCCAGAGTCGCTCATCCTTGAGCCGATCCAAACAATTCTTTGTAGTGTTTCCAGTAGCCCTCGACTTCCGACATGATGCGCTCAAACTCCCGGTCGCCGCGTAGTTTCTCCCAATTCTTGTCGCGCTGGAACCAGGGATAATTATGATCTCCGACGGCCACGGCGCGTCTCAACCAGACGAGCGCCGACTCTTTATCTCCGAGCAACGCATAAGTCGATCCAATCCACTCCGCGGTATCGCCGTCGACCGTCTCTTCGGGCTTGTAGCGGAAGAAGCGCGGATCGATTTTGTCGCGTTCGCCGCGCGAGGCGTGGACCATGGCAGCAATGATGATCAACTCGTCTTCCGCTTGCGCGCCCTTCGCTTGCAGCGTCCGGTCTAAAACGGGCAGCGCCTCGCCGCTCTTTCCCTGATAGTAGAGAAAATACTCGAGGAAGGTCAGGAGCTTGAACTGTTCCGGATAGCGCTCCAGCGCGCGGCGAACTTCTTCTTCGGCCTCATGCGCTTTGCCCTGATAGAGCAGCATGCGGCCGTGCATCCAGTAAATCTGAGGAGGGCTGGGGTCGAGGTCGCGATTGCGCCGAAATGCCGCCTCCGCCAGATCGATCAGCCCGGCATAGTGATAGGTGTAGCCCAGACCCTTCCAGGCCGTGGCCGAGTTGGGAGCCAGAGTCACCGACTCGCGCAAGATACGTATGGCGTCTGCATTTCTTCCCTCTTCGCCATACGCCAAGCCGAGAGCCAGTGTCGCCTCAAATGATTTCGGATTCAGGGCGACCGCCTTAAGAGCGGTTTGCTCGGCCAGCGCCAGGTTTTGCGCAGCGTTTTCCTGGAAATTCGTCGCCTGAAGGGCATACGTCTCCGCCAGAAGCGCATAGGCATCGACAAATTTCGGATCCTTCTCGATCGCGCGTTGCGCCAGGCGGCCCGCGTTCTGCAAAGTTTCTCGCGTCGAGGTCACAAAATAATCGGTCCAATAGGCCCGAGCTTGCACCAGCAGGTTGTAGGCCTCCGCCGAATCGGTCGGCGAAGCCTTTAACGACTCCTGCTCCGCGCCGGAGAGCTGCACCTTGAGTCCGTCCACAACTTTCTGCGCGACGTCATCCTCAAAATGCAGCAGATCGTGTCCCTGCAAATCGTAACGGCCCGCCCATCGTGCAGTTCCATGATCGATCAGTTGCACGGAGACCCGCATGAGTCCGCCCGCTCGCTGATAGGTGCCAACCAATACCGAATTCACTTCGAGCTCGCGGGCGGCCTGGCCCAGATCGTCGGTGCCCTTGGCATATTTGAGGACTGAGTTGGTGGGCCGCACCGCTAGATTCTGTAGCGTGGCAAGACGGCTGATGATCGCGTCAGCGACCCCGACGCCCCACTCTCCACTATCCTTTTGCCCGGAAAGATCGCGAAACGGGAGCACGGCAAGCGACATAACCTTGGGCGTTTGCGGAGGCGCCTCTGGCGCGGCCCGGACAACCGCTGTTTGCGACGCCTGCGGCGCGCGGTAGTGCAAAAACGCGCCCAGCGCAGCGGCTGCGACCACTACTGCGGCCGCAATGCCGATCAGAATCGGGCGCATCGACGATTTTGCCGGAGCCTCCACAGTAGGCGCGCGCCCCGATTCCGTATCGCGCCGCAGCCGCTTCAAATCAGCCCGGATGTCGGCGGCATGTTGATAGCGCAGTTCGCGGTCTTTCTCCAGCGCTTTGTTGATAATTCCTCCCAACCCTTCCGGCAGATCAGGATTGACGCGAGTCACGGGGGTCGGAGTGCGCTCGAGGATGGAATTAAAGATTACGCCTGAGGTGTCGCCGCGGAAGGGCAAGAGCCCGGTGGCCATCTCGTAGAGCACGACTCCGAGAGAGAAGAGATCGCTACGGGCGTCGAGTTCCTTGCCGCGCACCTGCTCCGGCGACATGTAGGCCACCGTCCCCAAAGTGCTGCCGGGACTGGTCAAATGCTCTTCGGTCATCGTCATGGCGGTGGGCGCCGAACCCGCACCCGAGGCTGGTTGGCCGCTCGGCATAACCTTCGCCAATCCGAAATCGAGAATCTTGGCCTGGCAGCGCTCGGTCGCGAAAATGTTGGCCGGCTTGATGTCGCGATGGACAATGCCTTTGACGTGAGCGGCATCGAGCGCGTCGGCCATCTGGATGGCCAGATCGAGCAGGGTCTCGGCGTCCATCGGGCGGCCCATGATGCGGTGCTTCAGCGTCGTGCCGTCGAGAAACTCCATGGCGATGAAGGGCTCGCCCTGGTGCTGGCCGATCTCGTGAATGGTGCAGATATTGGGATGGTTCAGTCCGGATGCGGCGCGTGCCTCGCGTCTGAAGCGTTCGAGCGCGGCGGGATCCTGAACAAACTCAGGGGGCAGAAATTTGAGCGCGACAAAGCGGCCGAGTTCGGTGTCTTCCGCCTTGTAAACCACGCCCATGCCGCCGCCGCCAAGCTTTTCGACGATGCGGTAGTGCGAGATGGTCTGGCCGATCATTTTTGGCGGGCCCGGCTGGCGGGTCGCTTCATCTTACGAATGGGGCATGTGTGAGTCAATGAATCCACCACTGACGGCCTACGAGGCATGGCGGAGGCTAGGTTAGGCGATCGTTTCTGGCATGGAATATAATTTGATTGAGAAATAGAGGTACAGGCCCATGACGATACAATCCCGAGTGATTGAAGGAACCGCGAAGGAAATCAAAGCGGCGCTCGCCGGCATGCCCGAGGACGTGGTTGTCCGGCTCATGGTTGGCCGCCCTAGTCTTTCCATCATAGCGCGGAGGTTACAGAGCGAGGCCGCGTCCCGCGGGATGACCGATACAGAGTATGACGCTCTCATGGCATCATTCAAAAAAGAGCGTTGAGATTCGATCGATGATGAGGGTCGAGGGTATTCCGATCTATTCTGCTGCTGAGTTTCTCAAACTATTCATAGATGATCCGAATGCCTAGCCCTTCGAAGGCAAACCCTGCTACTCTCAGCGCTCATCCAACTCCATGAATATCAGGGGACTCCTCCTTCTTGCCTGTCTCGCCTGTCTCGCTTGTTGGTCGGGTTGGGCTCATGCCCAAGACGATGCGATACGTTCACTCAAATTGCTGCCGATGCCGAAGGAGGTCCGGCTAGCGGAGGGCCGGGTTGTGATCCGGCCGTCGACTGCAATTCTGATCAGCGGTCCGGAGGATCGGACGGCGGCGGAAACTCTGCAAAGGGAGATTCACGACCGCACGGGGATGAAGCTGGCCATCGAGTCGGTGAATGCCGCTCCGAAAACTGCGACTCACATTGCCTTGGGGCGACTTACTGATCGCGGCTTACGGGCTTACCTTGAAGCGCAGGGAGTTAAGACGGGCGAGCTTGGCGAAGCGGCTCTTGCCAGCCAGGGATATGTTATTCGGGTCTCCGATTCTGGCGTGTTGGTTGCCGGGGCTTCGGCGCAAGGGCTGTTCTATGGCGTGCAGACGTTGCGCCAGTTGCTGCGTCCGGAGGGTCAGACTCTCTCCATTCCTACTTTAGTGATTCGCGATTGGCCGTCCATGGACTGGCGGGGCGTGAGCGACGACATTAGCCGCGGTCCCATTCCCACCATCGAATATTTGAAGACACAGATCCGGACGCTGGCGGAGTACAAGATCAACCTGGTCGGCTTCAACATGGAGAACGTCTTCGATTTTCAGGGGCAGGCGCTGATTGCGCCGCGGGGGGCGGCGCTGACTTCAGCCGAGATCAAGGAGCTAGTCGACTACGCGCGCAAGTACTTCATTACGATTTTGCCCGAGCAGCAGGCCTTTGGGCATCTGCACCAATTTTTGAAGTATGAGATTTATTACGATCTGGCCGAGACTCCACATGGGCATGTGCTCACTCCCACCAATCCGAAGACCTACGATTTCATTCGCCAGGTTTATGGCGAGGTCGTGCCGCTGTTTCCGGGGCCGTTCTTTCATATCGGCGCCGACGAAACGTTTGAACTCGGCCGCGGTCAGACACAAGCGCTCGCCGCTCAAAACGGGCTGGGGCGCGTCTATCTCGAACATCTGCAGAAAGTGTTTGAGATCATGCAGCCTTATCACAAACAACTGATGTTCTGGGGAGACATTGCGGTCAAATATCCCGAACTGCTTTCCATTCTGCCGAAAGACATGATCGCGGTTCCCTGGGAATACAATCCTAAGCCGGACTACGAAAACATTATTGCGCCTTACAGCAATGCCGGCCTGCGCGTGGTGGTTTCGCCGGGGGCAGGGAACTGGGGAGTGATCTTTCCCCACCTAGAGAGCGCGTTAGTGAACATCCGAAACTTTATTCGCGACGGGCAGAAGCATCAGGCTTTTGGCGCGCTCAATACGACCTGGAACGACGATGGTGAATCGCTGGTGGACATGACCTGGCCGGCATTGGTGTTTGGGGCGAGCGCCAGTTGGCAGGCCGGCGAGTCCAGCATTGAGGACTTCAAACACAGCTATGACTGGGCATTTTACCGGAATCATGACGACCAAACTTTTGTCGAGGTGATTGGGAATCTGGACCGTCCTAATACGTTGCTCGCCGGACTGAAACTCGACAACGCGAGCGATGAGCTGTTCTGGTCCGATCCCTTTAGTGAAGCGGGAGCCGCTACCGCCGCCAAAGCGTTGCCCGCCATGCACGATGCGCGGATCAGCGCGGAACACGCTGCCGAGGCGTTGTTGCGCAATCGTGGCAAGGCTCATCTCCATGCCGAAACTCTCGACGACTTAATGCTGGCGGCGTGGCGCCTGGATACGTTGGGGATGAAGATTCAGTTCACATCCGAGATCGCGCACTTTTACCAGGACGCGTATCAGAATCAGACGGACCTGCCGAGAGCGCAACACGATCTTGATGAGATTGTCGATATCAATGGGCGATTGGAAAGCTTGCGGGACGCGATTACGGAAACGCGCAAGCTCTATGTGGAGGGGTGGGAGCGGGAGAACTATCCTTATTGGCTGGACAATGTTCTGGTCCGCTACAACAATCTGGCGACGGAGGTGCAGGCGAAGATCGTTGCGGTGCAGGCGGCGCAGCGGCAGTTTTGGACGACCAAGACGCTGCCTCCTCCCGAACAGTTAGGATTTTTTGTGAAATAAGAAGCGTGGGCACGGGCGACACTCGCGTCAGCGAACCCTTTACCACCAAGGACACGAAGTATCACGAAGGCGGTAAGTTTGAATGCCTTCCTTCGTGTACCTTCGTGTCCTTGGTGGTAAAGGGTTCGCACGCGCTAACCCCCAGGAACTATGTTTTCGGAACGCACAAATTGGCGGCTCCGCCCGAATGCACTTAGTCGCGCGCTTCAAGAAGTGCGCGCTGCTGGACAGAAAATCTTCGACCTTACCGTTTCGAATCCTACCGAAGCGGGCGTCCGGCCGGATGCTGAGGCCGTGCTCGCGGCGCTCGCGAATCCGCGAGCGATGCATTATGACCCGCAGCCTCGTGGTTTGCTGGAGGCGCGTCAGGCCGTTTGCCGCTACTATCGCGAGAGTCACGAAGTTTTCGAGCTCGATCCCGAACGGCTGATTTTGACGACCAGTACCAGCGAAGCTTACACCTACGTCTTTCGTCTGCTCTGCAATCCCGGCGATGAGGTTCTGGTACCGAAGCCAAGTTATCCGCTATTTGAGTTTCTTGCCGATCTTGCGGATGTGAAGCTGGCGCCGTATCCGTTGCTCTACGATCACGGATGGCAGATCGACTGCGATTCTCTGTACAAAGCGGCGTCGGCACGAACGCGAGCCGTGATTATTGTCCATCCAAACAACCCGACCGGGTCGTATGTGTCGGCTGTGGAAACTGAGACACTCAGTCTTTTTTGCCGGGAAAATGGTCTGGCGCTGATCGTGGATGAAGTTTTTCTGGACTACGCGCTGGATGGTGCGGCGCGCAGCAGCTTTGTCGGCAATCGCGATGCGCTGACTTTCACGCTCAGCGGAGTGTCGAAAATTGCGGCGCTGCCACAGATGAAGCTGGCTTGGGTAGCGGCGAGTGGGCCGGAGGAAGTCGTAGAGGAAGCAGGAGCGCGCCTCGAAGTGATTGCCGATACTTATCTCTCGATGAACGCACCGGTACAGCTGGCGGCTGCGACGCTGTTGCAGCAGCGCAAGCAGATTCAACCCGTGCTGCTCGATCGCGTGCGAGAGAATCTTGCCGAACTGGATCGGCAACTGGCGGCGCATCCTTCTTGCACGAGATTGCTGGTGGAGGGCGGATGGTATGTGGTGTTGCGGGTTCCCGCGATCGAGAGTGACGAGGCGCTGGCAATTCGTTTGTTGCAGGAGGAGGGAGTCAGTGTTCATCCGGGGCATTTTTACGATTTTCCAGGTGAGGGTTATCTGGTGCTCAGCCTGATTTGCGAAGCGGCGGAGTTTCGCGAAGGGGTTGCGCGAATGTTGGGATTGGTAGGGTGACGACTCCGAAACCTGTGAGCACTGCGCAAACTGATGCACCTTTGTGGAAAGTGCTCTAGTTTTCGGGGCAAATGGGGTGGTCTACGGCGACGCAGATGGAACAATTTTGCTGATTTATGGTCACACAGTTAAGAGCCGCATTTTTGCTTTGCCTTTTCCCCAAAACCACGGTATAAACTACGAGCTATAGTAGCCCTGCCCCGAGGTTCCGCCCACGTCCCCAGGGGTCTTCATCGAAAAGCTGCAATGCGGTTGGTCATGGTCCCCCAGTTGTGACTTCCATTGCCTCGCAGTGCCTGCGTGCTAGGGTTGAATTGGAGGAACGAACTGAACCGATGATCGATTTCAGGGAATTCCGGCCACGCTGTAGCGGTGCACTGTTCTTACTTTTGGCGGTCTCGGTTTTGGCCGTCGCTCAGGATAAAGATAAAGACAAGGACGACAAAGACAAATCGTCCCAAAAAACAGTCAGCGCCTCGAAGTTGATTAAGGTTGAGGGGAAGGTCCGGTGCGATAAACCCGATCCGGCGTACTCCTTGGAAGTTCCGGATCGTCCCGGACACGCATTGTGGCTGCGGAAACGGCACTGTTCGTGGACGGAACCGATGGAAGTGCTCGGCGCGAAAAGCAAGGATGGAGTGGCCATCGAGTTCCCCGAACAGATGGAAGGCACGCAACACGCTCATGGCTTTGAAGTGGACACCTATGACAACGGCGAAAAGCTGACCTGGCAGAGCATGGGCACGGTTTACGGGGAAAAAGGGCCCGCCAACTGCAAGGGAAGATGGAGCCTGATGCGCGGTACGGGGAAATTTAAAGGGATCAAAGGCGGGGGCAGTTACGAGGGAAAACTCGGCGCCGATGATGTATTGACCTTGGAATTTGAAGGGGTTTACGACCCATCTGAAATCGTAGAGGAAAAGAAGTAACCCAGGAGGAAAAAGTGACGATCAAACGTGCTGCCGTATCGGCGTTCCTGATGATGGTCTGTCTGGCACTGCCAACATTCGCTCAACACTCCAAAAAGACGACCAGAGGACCGCTCGTCATCCAGGAATTCAAACACGATACGGGCCCGTTGCTGCGTGAGGTTGCGCCGCTTTTTCCAGAACTCGGCACGCCGTCTGAGTACGAGATCGATAACAAAGACAATCCGAACCACCCTTGGGACAACAAACCGGTGCTGAAGGATCCGGTGTTGCAGACGGCGGAGAATTCTCCCAGCCAAGAGACTCCGGGCTTCGGTGTGGAATTCGACGGCATCGGCTATGGCGACAATTTTTTCTGTAATTGCATGCCGCCGGATAACGACGGAGCGCCGGGGCTGACGCAGTACGTGCAATACGTCAACCTGACCTACCAAGTATTCGACAAGAGTGGCAACTCGCTTCTCGGGCCGCTTTCCGGCAATTCATTCTGGAGTGGCTTCGGCGGTCCGTGCCAGACCCAGAACAGCGGTGATCCGATTGTGAGATTTGACGCGGCCGCGCAACGCTGGGTCGTCTCCCAGTTCGCCATCCCCGGCGGTACGGATTATGAATGCGTGGCCGTATCGACCACCAGCGATGCGACCGGTTCTTATCACCGCTATGCGTTCCCATTCAGCAATTTCCCGGATTACCCCAAGATGGGCGTATGGCCGGACGCTTACTACTTCACCTTTAACAATTTCAATATTCAGGGCACGTCGTTTGTCGGCGCGAATGCCTGCGCCGCCGATCGTACCAAGATGCTGGCTGGTTCCACCGCCACCATCCAGTGCTTCCAGCAGAATTCGCAGCAGCACGGCATGTTGCCTTCCGACCTGGACGGAAATACGCCTCCGACCGCGGGTACTCCGAACTTCTTTATGGAACTGGATCCAGACGGCAGCGCCAACTTGAGCATGTTTAAGTTCCACGTCGATTTTGTGACGCCGTCGAATTCGAAGTTTACCGGCCCGACGTTGATTCCCGTCGCGGCTTTCACGCCGCTTTGTTCCTCGGTGGGACGTAACGCTTGCGTGAAGCAGCCGACGGCGGGCAGCGACCCGCTCGAGGGTCTCTCCGACCGGTTGATGTATCGCCTCGTGTATCGCAATTTTGGCGATCACACCACGTTGCTGGTGAATCACACCGTGGTCGCGGGCAGCAGCAGCGGCGTGCGCTGGTATGAAATTCATAATCCCGAGACGACGCCGACGGTCTTCCAGTCTGGAACATTTGCTCCAGACTCGCAGTATCGCTGGATGGGTTCGGTGGCGATGGACCAGAATCAGGACATTGCGGTCGGCTTCAGCCGATCGGGCGCTGCCGCCGGCCAGTATCCGTCTCTCGTTTATGCCGGCCGCATACCCAGCGACGCAGCTGGAACTCTGGAATCGGAAGTCGTGCTGAAAGCGGGCGCGGGGTCGCAGAGCAGCGGCGTCGATCGTTGGGGCGACTATACGTCGATGACCGTCGATCCTACCGATGACTGCACTTTCTGGTTTTCGGAAGCCTATCTGAAGGCTACCGGAGTGAACCAGGGCTTCAACTGGAGCACGGCAATTGGCAGCTTCATCTTCCCCGGTTGCGGCGGCGGATCACCGGACTTCAGTTTGTCCGCGAATCCGAATACGCTGACCATCGCACAGGGAAGTCAGGGGACGAGCACGATCACGGTGACTCCGCTGGACGGCTTCAGCGGGAGCGTAACGTTGAGCACCTCCGGTCTGCCGAGCGGCGTGACCTCGCAGTTCAACCCGAATCCAACCACCTCCACCAGCACGCTGACTTTGACGGCCAGCGCGACCGCCACTACCGGGACTTCGACTGTAACTATTACGGGCGTGTCCGGCGCCTTGACGCATAACACGACGTTGAGCCTGACGGTAACGCAAACGAGCGGTGGTCCGGTAGTCAGTCTGTCTCCGACGTCGCTGACATTTGCCAACACCGTCGTGGGCGTAACCAGTGCGGCGAAGACGGTGACGGTCTCGAACACGGGCACCGCGACGCTGAATATCACCAGCATTGCGACCAGCGGTGATTTCGCTCAAGTGCCCAACGCGAAGTCCTGCGGCAGCACTTTGGCGGCGGGAAAGAGTTGCGTGATCAAGGTTACCTTTACACCGACCCAGGTGGGCGCGCGTACAGGAAACATCTCGATTACCGACAACGCTCCCGGCAGCCCGCAGACCGTACCGCTCTCGGGTACCGGCCTGACCCAAGCTACGCTAACGCCTGCCAGCCACACCTTCCCGGCGCGGACGGTGGGGACGACAAGTCCAGCAGCGACGTTTACTCTTACCAACAAGCAAAAAACGGCGTCGCTTAATAGCATCTCGATCGCGACAACCGGCGACTTCAGTGTCTCCGCAACGACCTGCGGAACCAGTCTGGCCGCCAAAACCAAGTGCACCATCAGCGTCGAGTTCACGCCCACCGCGACGGGTGTGAGGAGCGGAACGTTGAAGGTGACCGATAACGCGGTCGATAGCCCGCAGACCTCAAATCTGTCGGGGACAGGCAAATAAAAACATCGATTGCAGCAAACCAGGCCCCGCAGAAATGCGGGGTTTTTTTTCGGGGGCAGGATATTCCAGGGCGCAAGTTTAGCGCCCTTCGTAAAGAGATCGACCCCGGCGAGGTCTGCGGAAAAGCGGCGAGATGGCGGATTTGATCCCAGGTTAGCGCCCAAAAAACGGGCGCGAACCTGGGGCACACAACTGTCCAGAGCGCAGATAATTGCACTTTTGCTGCAAGATGGATGCGCGCCGATTTCGCTTGGTTTTTCTAGCGGAACCGTTGTATAAACTATCAGCGCTAGTACTATCCCCCAGGTACCGTCCACGCCATAGGGGGGCTCCAATCTTACACACGCAATAACGCGGAAGCCGGAACTACCTCTGTGCTTGTTCGATGACGGCATTCACGAATGGACGAAACAGCGGCGTAAATCTAACCGAATGCTTAAGATGCGCGAAATCTCGGTTCAAGTTTCGCAGACAGCAGAGGCCGGATTTCCAGGCTCCGGTTTATCCCTTAACTTTCACCAGGAGAAATCAATGGTTCGTATAGGAACTGTGGCCCGAACGATCACCCTCTGTGGCTTGGCGCTCTCGACGCTGGCCTTTGCCAAAACCAATCCAAACAAAACCATCGTGACTTATCCGTCGGGCTTTGCGGTTTCGCAGCCGATTACGGAACTTCCGATCGAGAATTCGTTCTTTGCCGGGCAGGAAATGCCCGAACCGCGCGCCCTTCCACTACGTGATCGGGCCAATGGCCCGCTGTTGCAGGAAGATCCAGTGCTGCAGAAGCAAGCGGGTCCACAGCTGGGCGTAACGCTGGGCGCCGATTTCGACGGCATCCCTTCGCCCGGTTATGCGCCATCCGATTCCAACATGGCGGTCGGTCCCACCGAAATCGTGGAAACCGTTAACGTGCAATTCGCGGTGTACAGCAAGACGGGCGCAACTCTGGCCGGCCCCACCAACATCCAGAGCATTTTCGCTCCTCTCGGTGGCGTCTGCACCAACACCTACGGCGATCCGGTCGTGCTTTACGATCGCCCCGCTGACCGCTGGGTTCTCAGCATGATCGGCAACACGGGCTCCACGCAAGCCGAATGTATCGCTGTTTCCAAAACCAACAATCCGGCGGGCGCTTACTACCTCTATGGCTACTCGTTCGGTGCGAATCTGAACGACTATCCGAAGTTGAGCACATGGGCGACGACGAGCAACAGCGCTTATTTGGCCACCTTCAACATTTTTATCAATTTCCAAAATTTCGGCGGCGCGGACCTTTGCGGGTTTGACCGGACCAAGATGCTGGCGGGCAACAGCACGGCAGCGCTACTCTGCCAAATGACCCCCAATACCGAAGGTGGTTATCTGCCTTCTGACCTGGATGGCCCGACGACCCCGGTGAACGGTACGCCTGGACTCTTCATCACCTGGCAGAACAATAGCCCGGGACAGTTGTACCTCCGCAAACTCACCTTGAACTTCGGTTCCGGCACCGCCACTCTTTCGGCTCCGACGACCATCAACGTGGCGAATACCACTCTCGCTTGCGGCAATGGCGGGCAGTGCGTTCCGCAGTCGGGAACAACGCAGACGCTGGATACACTCGGCGACCGAATGATGTATCGCTTTGCGATCCGTCACTTCGCCGATCATGACCGGGCGGTATTCAATCACGCAGTAGGGAATGGCGGCCAGGTAGCGGTTCGCTGGTATGAAATCCTCGATCCAGCCGGTGCCGTCACGCTGAGCCAACAGGGTACGTATGCTCCCGACACCACCTACCGGTGGATGGCGAGCATCGCGGAAGACCAGAACGCGAACATCGGCATGGGGTATAGCGCGTCGAGCAGCAGCATCCATCCTGGTATCCGCATTACCGGGCGCGTTCCGGGGGATCCCGTCAATACTCTGGAATCGGAAGTGAGCCTGGTGGTCGGCGCCGGATCGCAGACCGGCGGACTGGCGCGCTGGGGCGACTACACCGCGATGCAAGTCGACCCGAGCGACGATTGCACGTTCTGGTACGTCGATCAGTACGAGAAAGTCACCGGCTCCTTCAACTGGAATACGAACATTGGATCGTTTGTATTTGCCGGTTGCGGTGGCACGGGCGGTGGGCCAGCGGTGACGCTGACGCCGACCTCGTTGAAGTTCGCCAAGAGAGTAGTAGGCACAACGAGCCCGGCGAAGAAGCTGACTGTTACGAACAGCGGAACTGCGACGTTGAACCTATCGACTATCGGCACCACCGGCGATTTCGCGCTGGCGACGGTCGTCAAGACCAAGAAGATCACCCCCTGCGCTGCTGGACTTGCGTTGGCGGCGGGTGCTACTTGCGAAGTGAAGGTCACGTTCACGCCGACTCAAACTGGCGCTCGAACCGGAACCCTGACGTTCACCGACAATGCTCCGAACAGCCCGCAGCAGGTACCGCTAACGGGAACGGGAAAATAACGAAGCGTCTAGAAAGGTTGATTGATTCCGGGGCTGCGCGAGCAGCCCCGAATTTTTTGGGCGGTCAGCCCCTCCAAGGGGCTCGAATTTGAGGACTCGTGGCATCGCTAAAGTGAAACCCCTGATCCGAAGCTCTGAGCTTTCAGGCTCTAAGTGCGTCAAACAGATCGACGTTTATGATTCGCTGACTTCCCCCGTGATCCTCTGTGTCCCCCGTGGTTAAAGCCTCTGACTTCCTCGTCCAACACCAAACTTCGTATCGGATCGGATCGAGACGAAACATAACCGTCGCTATCTTCAACGCACTGCACTAGAGATGGTACGTACTAGACATCGAGCAAACTTCAAAGTGGCAATTCGTGTAAGATTCCAGAGGCGAGTAAAAGTACACCGCTTGCGCGCGTGCTGCTGCCGGGAATCGAATTGACCCGGCATTCCGATATTCTCAAAGGACGATACTCCCCAATTACCAGGTAGAACCGCAGCCGGTTCGGCGGGCGGCACATTCCTGTCAGGAGAAATGCATGGCGAAGATTGCAAAGACAGCCGACCGGAAAAAGGTCATGGATACCACGAAGTCGACCGCATGTCCCAAGTGCGGCAAGGAAACCCGCATCGTGAAACGGATGAAGGATCGCGAGCGCGGCGTGCCGGGCGGAATCTATATTTCGTGTTCGGGCTGCGAATTTTTTGAAAAGCTTTAAAAAGCAGTAACCAGTTGCCAGTAACCAGTTCCCAGTTCCCAGTCAACAACCTTACTGGGTACTGGTTACTGAGTACTGGGTACTGATCTGTCCTAGGATCGCGCGGGCCTCGGCGGCGGGGTCGGAAGCGGCGGTGATGGGGCGTCCTACTACGATGTATGAGGCGCCTGCGGCGATGGCCTCGGCGGGGGTGACTACGCGGGCCTGATCGTCGGGGCCGCTGCCGGCGAGGCGCACTCCGGGCGTCACAATCACGAAATCGTTGCCAAACTCTTCGCGCAGAGCTGCGGCCTCTTGCGCGGACGCCACTATTCCCTGGCATCCGTTGGAACGCGCCAGCGCTGTAAGTCGCAAGACCTGCTCTAGGACTCCGCCGCGCAGACCAATCACTCCAAGTTCGGCTTCATCGAGGCTGGTTAAAACGGTCACTGCCAAGACCAGCAATTCCGGATTGACGGCATTTGCGGCTTCGACGGCGGCATGCAACATCTTGCCCCCTCCTGAGGCGTGGACGGTCATCATGCTTACGCCGAGCCGAGCGGCTTCGCGGGCGGCGGCGGCCACGGTGTTGGGAATGTCGTGATATTTGAGGTCGAGAAAAACGCGGCGTCCCGAGGCTACGAGTTCACCGACGACGCGTGGACCCTCGGCGGTGTAAAGCTGCATGCCGACTTTATAGGCGTGGGCGGAGTCACCGACGGCCGCCACGATTTTCCGGGCGGCCTCGGCCGTAGATACATCCAAGGCAACAATCAGGCGCTGGCGCGGGTCCATTTGACACCCGTTGCCGAGTGTATCGGTTTTATTTGAAGTTGGCTACGGGTTGCAGCATCGCCACCGTTGTCGGCTTGGTACGTGATTGGCCGACTTGCGGGGGCTGATAGAGGTCTAAGCGGACCCTCTGCACTCCGCGCTGCTCGAAGCCCAGTGCGTGAGCTGCGTTGTAGGAGACGTCAATAATCCGGCCTTCCACTACCGGGCCTCGATCATTGATGCGAACCACGACAGCCTTGCCATTTCGCAGGTTCGTGACTTTAACGAACGTCCCTAGTGGCAGGCTAGGGTGGGCGGCCGTGAAATCCTGCATGTCAAAAGGCTCTCCGCTGGCAGTTTGTCTACCTTGGAAATACTCTCCATACCAGGATGCTGTTCCTACTTCGAAGCCCTTGGACTTCGAATTTGGGTGAGTCGTTCGAGTTTTTTGCACTCCGGTCATATTGTTGATGACCGGCTGCGGTGTGACCTTGGCGGCTTCCAGGCTATGTGGCCCGGATGCGGCTCCGGCCCCCAGACTAGCAACAGATAGAATTATTGCCAGGCCTTCGGCTAAACGTCGCATTCAGTTACCTCCGTCGTGGAAACGCGTTTTCTGGTCGATTGCTCCTTTCACCAAACGATTTGACGATGCTACGGTGCTCGAGGGGTGGTGTCAACAGGTAAAAACCAGTACGATATTCACTAAGTGGTAATCACTCAATCACTTAGAGGCTGTAAACACGCGGTTATTCTTCCTATCTCATTGAAACTAGGACATGGGTGCCAGTTACTATAATATAACTGAGTGAAATGACCTAGACGAACATTTTTTGTAACTTGTGGCTTATGATAGAGTTACGATTTTTTGTCTTGTAAAGCATTTAGAATCAATTTGATGAAGTTGGACGAACGACCGGGGAATGGCCTTTAGCGGCGGGAGGCGGTTTCGACGGAGCGCGGCGACTACGCTTACTACCACGCGAGTCTGGCGCCCGACCGTAGCGCCGGCGTCTCGCCGGCTGTAGTGCGGGCGTCCCGCCCGCACTCGGAAAGCGATACCAGGTGAATACAGATTGCCATCTGCGTTAGAGTTACGCAATGGCTGTCACTCCTCCGGTCGTTTTGACTATCGCCGGTTTTGACCCTTCGTCAGGGGCTGGCATTACCGCCGACATCAAGACCATCGCAGCCCACGAGTGCTACGGCGTCGCATGCATTACGGCCTTAACCGTCCAATCGACGCAAGGGGTGAGGCGCGTGGAAGGGGTTGATGCGAAGCTCATCAGTGAAACGCTGCTGGCGCTTGTTTCCGATATCAGGGTCGAGGCGGTTCACATCGGGATGCTGGGAAACGGGCGGGTAGTTGAGGCCGTGGCCGATTTTCTGGGCGAGGCTTTTCAGGGAGCCTCTCAAGGAAAAGAGCGCCTGCCTCACATCGTGTTAGACCCGATTCTGAAGTCAAGTTCGGGAGCGGATCTGCTGGATGAGGCGGGGACCCGGATATTGATCGAGAGATTATTGCCGTTGGCCGAGGTTGTGACACCGAACCTGGACGAAGCCAGCATATTGGCTGGCATGCCTGTTACGAATCTCGATCAGATGCGCGCGGCCGCTTCGCGACTGCATTCGTTGGGAGCGGTGAACGTGGTGGTCACGGGAGGCCATTTGGACCAGGACAAGGCGGTCGACCTGCTTAGCTTTGCCACGGGACGAGGTCTGGAAACGGAAATTTTCAAGGCTGGCCGGCAGCGCTCCAATTCAACCCATGGCACGGGGTGTGCGTTTGCGACTGCTGTGGCTTGCCATTTGGCGCATGGGCGTGGGCTCCCGGAGGCGGTTCTTCTGGCGAAAGCTTATGTGTCGGCGGCGATTTCCAACGCCTATCCGCTGGGGCAGGGAGTGGGGCCGGTGAATCACCTTTATCGTTTGAGCCAGCCCCGGCGGGCGAGCAGCGCGATCTCTGAAGTGGAGTCAGCGCATTCTCGAAATTAGGTGATGTGGCGAGGGGATCTTGACCCGTCTTTGCGGGGCTTTGCACCGCCACAACACACACGCTTAAAGATTGACTGAGATCTTACTTTTTCAACAGGCATCCAGCGACAAAAGCGGCGCAGGCCGCGAGCAACCACTCGATCCGCCACAGTTGAATTGCCTGCCAGTCAAGGAGGGTCCTGGAGCTGAAGAAGACGCTGACGGCGAATGCTCCAATGATGCAGAACACGCCCAGAAGAAATGCGATCGCCGCAGGAGCGTTGAGGCCGAGGCGTTCACCGATCGAGGCCAGATCGGGCAGGCCAGGGAGGGCCAGCTTGGGCATAACGTTCACACCGGGGCGCCGGGCGCCACAGACGTGACAATAGACTGAGCTGACGATGAATTCGCTGCCGCATCGGCAGGTTGCGCTCCGGTCTGTGGCGGCCGCGGAGGCTGGCAATGGAGCGCGCCAAAATTCGCGCTGAACCTGATCGACTGCTTCTGCCATAAAAAAATTTGAGTGGGGCTCTTTTTCGGATCGCAAGCAAAGCACCAAATAAGGCTATTGCAAAGACGGTAGTTAGTGACGCACCTGGGGGAGGGCGGCCATCCCGGAAGGCAAGAATTACGCTATCCAACCCGGAATTTCCCAATTGTGCACGAAGTTGGGGGTTATGGGACGTACCCGGTTTGGTTCGTTGAGCGTCAGGTGGTAGCGCCACCGTCCCGGTGGCTGTCGGCCTCCCCGCCCGCCGCGTTGACGGCGAGACGCTGTCAGGACAGCCGGCAAGGCCTGGCCTGAGCTTTCCGAAGGGATGCCGGCGCCACTTTGTCTTTTACCCTTTGTCTTCGGAGAGAGCTCGGCGGAGTTCGTCGACGTCGGGGAAGTTGGGCTTGATCTTCACGACACGATCCAGTTGTTGCCGTGCGAGTGCGGCCTGGCCGCTCTTTGCGTAAGCCAGTCCGAGGTGATAGTTGTAGAGAACGTTATCCGGATCTTTCTTGATGGCTTCCTTGAAAAGCGTAATGGCGGAGCCGTAGACGTGTTTGTGGTAGAAAGCCCAGCCGAGAGTATCGGCCGAATTGGGGTTGTCGGGGAGCTGGCGCCGGGCCGTCTGGGCCATAGCGAAAGCTACGTCGACATTGCCGCCCTGCTGTAGCATCACGAATGCGAGGTTGTTCGAGGCCACCGGATTTTCCGGATCGATCTCGAGCGCCTTTTGATACTGCTGCCGCGCATGATCCCAATCCTGACGGCTCTCGAAGATGCCGCCCGAGAGCAGGTAGAAGGTGATCTCCTGGGGATTAAGCTTGGAACCGTCGAGATAGGTTTGCAGCGCTTGATCGGTCGCGCCGCGTGCGTTCTGGACCATTCCAAGCTTGACCATGGCTTCGCTGTTCTTGTGGTCAAGGTCGGCCGCTTGTTTGAATTCCTTTTCCGCCCCGGCCAAGTCTTTCTTCTGATCCATCAAGAGTTGGCCCATGATGATGTGGAACACGGGGTTTTTCGGAGACTTGGCGAGTTGCGCCTGGGCAGCGGCCACGGCGCGATCCGGCTGCTTCTGAACCAGGTAGACATTGAGGACTCCGCCCAGTGCGTCGGAAGAGTTGGGGTCCTGATCGAGCCCCTGCTGGTAAGCTTTTTGCGCTTCGGCATACTGGCTTTGCGCCATATGCAGGTTGCCTAACTGCACATAGGCCGCAGGGTTATTCGGCTCTTTTGACAGGCAGCGGCGAATATATTCATCGGCCGATGCGAATTGCTTGCGATCGATATCGGCCACGGCGTGGAGCAAATATCCGTCGGGTGATCCGGGCTGAGCGGCGATAATCTGATCGGCTTCCTGGCTCAGGGCTTGCGCGTCGCGCTTATGGATGGCGATGCCGGCTAATGCGCGGTGCGCTTCCACGATCCCCGGACGCAGCCGTACGGCGTCGCGCCACTCGGCTTCGGCGCGGTTGAGATTGGCCAACTGGTCGAACGCAAGTCCGAGTTGATAATGAGCGATGCCGTTGTCCGGATTGTTCTTCAAGACGCCTTGCAGCGTATTGACCGCGTCGTTGGCCTTGCCGCCGCGCAATTCGATCTCGCCCTGGTAGATCTGGGCGTCCTCGTCATCTTTCTTTGTTTTTAATATTTCGTCATTCAGCTTGCGGGCCTCGTCGAGGCGGTCTTTCAGGATGAGCAACTGAATATAGTTTTTCTTGACCACCATGTCCTTGGCGTGGTCCCGGTAGATGGCGGCATATTCCTCGGTCGCTTTATCGAGTTGGCCATTGGCGTAATAGAAATCGCCCAGCAGGCGGTAGCCCACGGAATTGTTCGGAAAGTCTTTTTTCGACTGGCGCAGCAGTTCTTCGGCTTGGCCGGGCTTGTTTTCCGCCATGTAAAGGCTGGCGAGAGAGAGGCGGGGATTGGGATCGTCGGCAGCCGCGGAGATGGCGCGGCGAAAGAGCTGCTCGGCCTCGGGAAAGCGGCCGCGCGTCTGGTAGAAATTTCCGAGCGAGATCAACTCCGTGGCTTTGGGATTGAGTTCGACGGCCCGCTTGAAATTGGCCTCGGCCGCATCCCACTGTTCGCCACGCATGTCGAGCATCGCCAGATTGAGGTAAGATTCGGGACGCTTTGGGTCCAGTTGGAGCG
>OBLW0100000238.1_pt1 | contig 46967 bp, 42 predicted proteins | sample 1520161 | NCBI WGS metagenome assembly OBLW01 (sample SAMEA3539309, study PRJEB22396) | soil metagenome | biome: tundra; feature: field; material: soil | place: USA | collected 2010-05 | depth 0.15 m
ATCTTGTGTTAGAAACGAACTCCAGCTTCAGGCTCATCTTGCATTAGACAAGACTCGCCCGGGCAGATGCCCCTCCCCTTTGTTATTATAAGCGGTACAGCCCACCAAGACGCCGAGGAGGCGCGACTGTGAGAATCGCTTTTCTCAACCCCTGGAGCGCCGCCGCCGAGAACCAAGCCTTCGTGTCCCTTCGCGTCGCGGCCGCGCGAATTGGCCACGAGATGGTGCAATGCGCTAACAGTTCGGACATAGAAGACTCCCGGGCGGATTTTGTGCTGGCTTCCGCCTCGACCCAGCCGAAGCTGAACGACGTACCCCATTACGGAGTAATTCATGAGCCGCGTGACCGATTCCTGAATAACCCTACTTACTTTAGAAACCTCCTTACTTACGATGGCTATTTAACTATCTCGGACACGCTCGAGCGGTTTCTCCGCAATGTGACATACGGAACCGGCCACCCCCGGCCGGTTGGCTTTTATTACAACACTTGTCAGCGCCAAGACGTTGCCGCGGACCTTCCGTCCTTCCTCAACGCGGAAACGGGAGATCGGCGCCTGACGGGCGTAGCGCGCGAAGCGCTAAAGATTGCATATTTCGGCACGAACTGGGACAAGCGCCGGCAGGGTTTCTTCCGCCTCCTGAGCGAGTGCGAAGGCGTTCAGATATTCGGACCGGAACATTCTTGGGCCCACATTTGCCGTAACGGGTACGGAGGCTCGATTCCATTCGATGGCGTCGGCGTTCAGGCGAAATACGCCGCCTGCGGCATAGGTCTTTGCATGTTGTCGGACCAGCATTACCGGGACAATATCGTCTCGAACCGCATTTTCGAGATCACGTCCGTCGGAGCAATCGCGCTGTGCTGCGATATCCCCTGGATCCGTAGGTACTTTGGGGACAGTGTATATTACTTCGACCAGAATTTGGGCGATCGCGCTCTCAAGCGGGAGATTCTGAAGCTTCGCGACGTCATATACCGAAACCCCGCCGCCGCCATTGAAAAGGCCCAGCGCGCGCGCCAGATATTCGAAGACAGCTTCGCCGCCGAAGTAATGGTGGGCAATGCGGTCAAGTACCACGAGACTATCCAAAGCGGTCGCCAACACTTACTGGTCGAGCGTGAGCGGGCATACTCGCCCTTCGTTTCGGTGGTAATGAGGTGCGGTTCGAGGAGCCCGGCATTCGTCGAACGCGCTGTGGAATCGATATCGCGACAGACGTTGGGCCATTTTGAGGTGGTTCTTGTCCGTCATAAGGATATCGACCTGTCCCCGGTTGTCAGCCGGACGTTCTCAAGAATTCGATCTTTCAAGGTCGTCGATTGCCCCGGCGGCAACCGTAGCGCGAGCCTCTGGGCCGGACTGCAAAACCTGGGTGGGGAGTACTTTGCGGTGCTGGATGACGACGACTGGTGGTTCTCCGATCACTTAGAGCGGCTGTTTGATCCGCCGCCGGAAAAGCGCCTGGAACGCTTTTTCGCATACTCCGGAAGCATCGCGGATCACGGTAGCCCGAGCTTGATCGAAGGGGGCGCTTACGAGCGCCGTGCGATGCACTGCTTTGGAATCGAGTCTCTCGCGTCCTGGAGCGCGGCGTCCTCGGCGTTTGCTTCGTGCTGCTTTGTGGCATCGACGGATCTACTTCATTCCGGCTTGCTGATGAGTCCGGACATGGAGACAGCCGAAGACAGCTATTTGATCCTGTCGTTGCTAGCGCAGGCGGAACCTAAGTTTGCTTATTGCGTTACGAATGTTTTCGACCGATCGGCCCCGCAGCAATCCTGTTTTGACGAACATCCGAAACGGTATGAGGACGAATTGACGCTGCAACTGCGGCTGTTTGGCCGCCACCGGCCGCCTTTCCTCCGCAAAGACGCCTGGGAGTCTTTGTCTGAATTCTGGGCGAACAGTCCTTCGCCGGTTTGCCAGGACGGCGATGCGTTGTCTCTGGAGAACTGGGAGCAGGTCGGCGCCGGGTATGAGCCCAAACGGAGTAAAGTCGTCCACGGCTCGCATTTGCTCGATCCCTCCGTTGGCGCCGCCGTCATTCGCCCTCCAGTAAAGCCATGGGCCTACGGCGCGGAGCTGTTCTTAAACCGGCCATCGAGGGACGCCTTGGAGTACATTCTCATTGCGGAGATCAAAGTCCTCAATGGTCTTATTGGCGTCGGCCTGCTCAATGTCGGTGAGCAGGATTTTCTTTTCCGAAAGAGCCTGGGCGCTAGCGCCGAAACTCAGACTGTCCGAATTCCGATTTCCAACATTTCACAGACCGGCCGATTCGTTGTGCAGACCTGGGAAACAGCCTGCCAGTCCGAAGTCCAGTTGCTTTCTCTCCGTCTCTTCGCCGAGCCCGCTTAAGACGCCGGCGGGCGCTTACTTGCCGCGCATCCTTCCTTATCAGTCGTCGTTTGGAACCGCGCTACAATAGCCATTTCCAACGTGATTCCCAAGGCTCCCCGTTCGGCTGCACCGGCTGGGGCTGAAAGACGCGCTCACCATGTGGAATGGCGATTACGGTTTCTTATTGGATAACCTCGTCAGGAAGGACTTCAAAATCCGGTACCGGAACATGTCGCTGGGGGTTTTCTGGTCCTTACTCAATCCCCTCGTCATGCTGGGCGTCCTGGTGTTCGTGTTCGGTAAGATCTTCACGAGCAGTCAGCCGCATTTTGCGGTTTTCATCTTATGCGGCCTCGTGCCTTTCAACTTTTTTAGCCTCGCTTGGACCAGCGGTACAGGGTCGCTGTTGGATAACGCGTCAATCATCAAGCGTGTGCCCGTGCCGCGGGAAGTCATTCCCATTGCGACCGTGCTGGGCAACTGCGTCCACCTGCTGATCCAGATCCTTCTTCTGTTGACCTTCGCTCTGGGCTCCGGCCTGGGCGTCAATCGGTATTGGCTTTTGCTGCCGTTGGTATGGGCGATGGAGGTCGTGTTTGTCTGCGGACTTGCCCTGATTTCCGCGGCTTTGAACGTGTACACGCGAGACGTACGGTATATTGTGGAGTCCGTGAACACGGTGCTCTTCTGGCTCGTGCCGATTTTTTATCCTTTTTCACTCATCCCCCAGCGATTCCGCGAAATCTATCAGCTCAACCCCGTAGCCGCCTTGGTGCTGGCGTTGCGCAACATTCTAATGGAGGGCGTTCCGCCGCCACCTACGCTCCTGTGGAAGCTGTGCGGAAGTTCGTGTTTGATGCTGGCTCTCGGGTTCGTGGTTTTCCGCAAGGTGAAACAGGGCTTTTACGATTACCTCTAAGTCATATGGCGCTGATTGCGTTTGATCACGTTTCCAAGACGTTTGCGCACAGCGGCGGCGCCAGGTTGCTCCGCGACCATTTGGGCGATCGCTTCCACCGGCGGCGCCGCGAAGTGTTTTACGCACTGAAAGACGTATCGTTTCGGCTAGAGTCCGGTGAGAGCATGGCGATCGTGGGAGGGAACGGCGCCGGGAAGAGCACGTTGCTGAGCCTCGTGGCGGGCTTGGCCCAGCCGACTGCCGGACGCATTACGGTGAACGGCCGGGTCGCCGCACTTCTGCAGCTCGGCTCTGGGTTTCACCCCGATCTCACGGGAAGAGAGAACGTCTGCCTGAACGCTTCGTTGCTCGGCTTAAGCCGCAAACGCACCGCGGAGTGCTTTGGCGGCATCGTGGAGTTTTCCGGGATCCGGGATTTCATCGATGACCCGCTGCGCACCTATTCCAGTGGAATGGTCATGCGGCTGGCGTTCTCGGTGGCCGTCCACGCGGATCCCGAGATCCTGATCATCGATGAGGTGCTGGCCGTGGGGGACCAGAGCTTCCAGGCCAAGTGCGTCGAACGAATCTACCAGTTCAGGCGCGCCGGGAAAACTCTGTTGTTCGTATCCCATGGCGCCACATTAGTGCGGCAGCTTTGCGATCGCGCCATCTGGCTGGATCATGGCGAAGTTATGCGCATGGGAACCCCTGAAACTACGCTGGAGGCGTACTTTGGGGCCTCGGCTACGGCCCCGTAGGCTGTCAGGCGCCCCGTAGGTCTCGAGGCAAGATGGTTTCTTTTAGGGCGAATCCCGACAGTCCCCACTCCCGATGGTTGAAAATCATGGGCGAGTTCAGACGCCGCATCTGTGCGGCCCATGCCAGGACATCTTGGTTGTCGATGAATGACAGACCGCTGGCGGCAATACGAGCGAACAGCTTAGCTTGTCCCTCCGGCGTCCAGCCGGAGCCGCTGCCGTGTTCCACGTGGTAGATGCGCATCGGCTCTGTCAGCATCTCTTCCCGCGCGCCGCCGTAATGCGCGGCAAAACAGAGTACCGAATCGAGATTCATCGAGAAGAGGTCGAATTCGGGATAGCCCCTGAGATCGAACCAGTGGTCGCGCGCCATTAGCGTGAAATCGCCGCATGCATTGGTGTGAAGGAAATCCGCGACGCACTGGCGCCCGCCGGTTGGGCCGTGGTTTGGGGCCGGGGCCGGCCGCTTCAATCCCCGCCGTTTCATGCGGAATCCCAAGCCGTGCCGGACCAGGCCGGTGACCCCGCCCCATTCGACATAGCTCTTCAGAAGGCGTTGCAGGCGCTGCGGAACCGGGACGCTGAAGGAAACCAGGGACCCGCCCGTAGCGAGTTTGTGCAAGACGTGCTGCAGCGCATGCCACAAAGTCGCCACGCGCCTGAGCCGCCGGTCTCGTTTGACGGTTGCGCCCAATGCGCCAGCGCCGGGCGTGCCCGGCTCCCACTCAAAACGGAACATCCGGAGATTCAAAACGCGCGGATCGACGCCGAATGGCGCCGCCCGGCTGTAAGTCCGGAACCAAAGGCGCTCAGGCGGCGGTGTTGGCAGCGGCAGGCGTAGCTGGCTGCGGGAATCGATACTCACGCGCGCCACCATCCGGTTCTCGCCCGACGTCACTTCGAGATCGACGGGTTCTCCGCCCGCGGAAGGCCCGGGTTCGAGATCGACTAGCAGCGCCGCAACCCCTCCCGGCGCTTTTCCGAAGAGCACCTCCGCCCGCACTCCAGCCCACCGGAAAACCTCGTGGGGGCCCAGCCGCTCCGTGGGGAACCATCCTTTCCCGAAGAGAATGCCCGACCCTGGCGACGCCACGTCGGGCGAATTCAGTGCGGTCGTTCCGTCCGGCAAGACGCTGAAAGTACCTTCGCGGGTGTTCAGGCGGATCAAATGCGTGCGGCAATAGGCGAGTTGTTCGTCCAAAGGCGCGCCGACCGGGACGTCGCTCCCCACGTCGTGCCGGTCGATACGGTACATCCGCCCGGGTTCGAACCGCTGCTCGGCGAAAGCCGCGGCCAGTTCGTCCGAAAACAGAATGTCGATGTTGGTGGCCAGAATAAACCGGCCTCGCGCCCGTCGAATGCCGGCGTTTTTCGCGATCATCTGGTAAAGCGGGAGCGCTCCCCCGCCCGCATAGCGCTGATGTAGTTCGGGAGGGACCTCAATGAACCGGACCTCGCACGGGCCGAAGTCGTCCGGCCAGCGTAGCGCATCCTTCAGCCGCGGCCGGTCTTCGGGCGGGTTCCATTCCACAATGATCAATTCCGAAGGGATCCCGTGCCGCCGCGCCTGGGCAAGCCAGCCGCCGGCAAATACTTGCATTCGCCCCAGAAGATCCCCCCCATGATCGTCGTTCCGGGCGGTGACGACCAAAGAAAGGTAAGGCTCGGAGGGGTGGGAACCTATTTCAGCTTTGCCGTTAGGCATAGATGCCAGCCGAAGCCTCGCTCAAGAGCCCGGAAAAGCACCCTTGGCATCCAGCGGAAATACCAGACTACCTTGTATTGATATTGGACATACTCCGGAATGCTGTACGGGAAGATGTGATCCACCATTATGTCCGTAACCCGAAAACCGTGGTCTTCCAACAGACGCCGGCCGTCCGCTCGGGAATAGCTGTAGGTGACGGGACATCCCGTCTGCGCCTCCGAGTATTCGGCGACAAGTTGGCGCAGCTTCCAGATCCGGCCCTTTCCATAGCCGAACAGGATCCAAAGAACTTTCCACGACCAGCGGTTGTACACCATCACCTTTAGGACGCTCTCCGGACCGGCATACTTCCGGATTTCCTCGAGCGCACGCTCCGGGTGCGGCGTATGGTGAATGACGCCGAATGAATACACAAGGTCGTAGCGCTCCACGGGAACGTAATCGCTAAGCTCTTCGGCGTTCGCCTGGATAAAGCGGATTCGCGATTCCATCCCGTACGTCTTCGCCCGCTGGCGCGCCACCTCCAACGACTTCTCGGTGAGATCGACCGCCGTAACCTGCGCTCCATGCCTCGCGAAATTGATCGTATCGGCGCCAATGCCGCAGCCGATCTCAAGGACCTTCTTCCCGCTCCACCGTTCAAACTCGGCGAAACGCGGGATGTGGGATTCGACGAAGTACTTGCGAGCTTCCACTTCCTCGAAATATTCGCGCGTACCGACTGGCTTGGGCGAATGTCGGATGTTGCATGGCCGCAAGTTCCAGTATTCGCGGACTTTCGTAATCGCGGTCTCTTGAAAGGACCCGGATGTGCTCATTGTGGTGAAGACCTAATTATATTCCGCGGCAGCCTTGGGGGCTTGACGCGCCAGATGAACAGGCAGAGCGCGGCGGCGATCCAGAAAATCGCGCTGATGAGGGCGCCGGTGCGGAACCATGTTGGCCGATAGCGAAAGACGAGCTGGTGAGTGCCGGCGGGCACGACCACGCCGGAAAGTGCCAAATCGACGGGAAAGACGGGAAGCGCACGGCCATCGACCAGGGCGCGCCAACCGGGGAAGTAGGGTACGGCGATGCGGAGTAAAGCGTCGCCGGGAGCCTGAAAGTCAATGTCGTATTCGCTCTCGGTGTAGCCGCGGATGGTGGTCCGCACGGGGCCGGTGGGGACGGGCGGGCCTTCGACGATGGCGTTGGCGGCGGGGTCGAGGCCGGCTAGTTTGCCGGCGGCTTCGTCGCGCGAGTGCGCCGCGACGGCAGCCCTCGGAGCGGAGACGCGTGGAAGCGCCGCGGGATTCGGATCGAACCGGCCGGTAGAGGTGTTGAGCTTAGCGGTGACGGCGAGCGCATCGAGCAGCCGTGGATTTTTGGCAGCGGCGTCCAGGTACATAGTGTAGCGGGATAAGGCAAGCGGGTTATAGCCGTAGGTAACCTCGATGCCCTGATCGAGCATTTCGTTCAAGGGACCAAGGGCGGGGGAATCGAACGGCGCCCAGAGGCGGCGTAGCGCATCGTTACGGGTGGAGGCGGCCACGGATTGGAAGCGGTCTGCGAGGTATCCATAGCTGTCCTCAAAGCTTCTGCGGGCATAAGCCAAGTGGTTGTTGCCCATGTTCCAATACCAAAGGTCGACCGCGAAGAAGGCAAGTAGGGCGAGGGGCAGCCAGCGATAGCGAAAGCGCCCGCTCAGCCATGCGACGCCGGAGGCAGCGAGGAGCGCCAGGGACAGCGCTACTACGAACCAGGCGTGCACGGGAGCGCGAACGCTGCGGAAGCCTGGGAGCCGGGCGACGAGGAGGTAGAATCCGGCGGCGGGCCCGAAGGCATACCAGAGAGCGGGGACAGCGGGTGCGAGGATGGCGAGGCGTAGCGTGCCGCGGACGGCTCCGAGGGCGGCTAGCGGCAGGAGCAGCACACCCTGATAGAAATAGAACTGGGTGATATCCTGCGGACCCGTATAAGCCTCGACGCCGGGCGCATGGTAGTGGTCGGGATCGACCAGCGTGAGGAGCGCGCCGGGCACGAGGGCGCCGTTGGTCTCCTTGCTGAAGTCGGCGACGGAACGGCTGGATTCGGCGGTGAGCTCAAAACTGGGCAAGATCTGGATGGCGGCGAGCCCCAACGCTAATAGCGCCGTCGAGAAGAGTACGGCGGCCACACGCCACCAGACGATGCGAGTTGCGAAAGCATACGCCGCGAGGAAGATGGCGAAAGCGGCCAGCGCATAGAGAGTCGACTGAAAGTGTCCGGCGAGGATGATACATGCAGCGATGGCGGCGACCACGGGGAGCCATCGAAATCGGCGCAAGGCAGCGATGCCCGCGGAAATGAGCCAGGGGAGCAGTGCGGCTGACTGGAACATACCGAGGTGGGAGCTGTGCGCCGCGAAGAAACCGGAGAAGGCATAGAGGACGCCGGCGAAGAGGGCGGCCACGGTATCGCGAATGAGTTCGCGCGCGAGAAAGAAGGCTCCGGAGAGGGCGAGGAAGCAGTGCAGCGCGAGTTCCCACTCGATGGCGCGTGGCGTAATGCCAATCGGGAAGAACGGCCAGTTGAGCGGATACCACGCGCCAATCTGGGGATCGGCCAGGAAGGGCATTCCCGAATATGGGTAAGGCGTCCAATGGGGCAGCCGGCCGGAGCGGATATGGTCGGCGAAGTATCTCTGGACACTGAGGTGGTAATCGGCCGCGTCCCATTGCACCGTGGCATTGTGCTGGAACAGGGGTGCGGCGTAGAACAGGAGGACGGCGATTGCGAAGAGAGCCCAGACCGCGCGCCTGGAAGCGAGGCCGCGTAACCACTCGACCTCGGGCGCGGCGTCGGGTTTGGGACGGCGACGACGGGTCTTGCGTGCCATGAAGAGACTAATTCTACCAGTGGAAGCGCGCGCCAGCCTTCGATCGGACTTGTGTCGTTTTTCGTCAGCCTCCCCATCCTGCTATCATCTTCATTTACGCGGACGGGAGGTCCCGTATGAAAGACGAACTTGTTTTGATAACCGGCGCTGGCGGGTTTATCGGCGGCGCGATGGTGGCCCAGTTCCGCCGCCAGGGATATCGCAAGATTCGCGCCGTCGACATCAAGCCAATCGACGAGTGGTACCAACTCTTCGACGACGTCGAAAACCTCCAGCTCGATCTGAATCTCAAGGAGAATTGCGAGCGAGCGGCGAAGGGCGCGCACGACGTGTATAATTTCGCCGCCAATATGGGTGGCATGGGCTTCATCGAGCAGAACAAGGCATTATGCATGCTTTCCGTTCTGATCAACACCCACATGCTCCAGGCGGCGCAGGAGTTCGGCGTCAGCCGGTATTTCTATTCTTCTTCGGCATGCGTCTACAACGCCGATAAGCAGCGCGATACTGCGAATCCGGGGCTCAAGGAGGAGGACGCGTATCCCGCCCTTGCCGAAGACGGCTACGGCTGGGAAAAACTCTTTAGCGAGCGGATGTGCCGGCACTTTCGAGAGGACTACGGACTTCGCACGCGGGTAGCTCGGTTCCACAACGTCTATGGCCCCCACGGGACCTGGGAAGGCGGCCGCGAGAAGGCCCCCGCCGCCATCTGCCGCAAAGTGATCGAGGCCAAACTCGGCGGTAGGCGCGAAATCGTGATCTGGGGCGACGGCGAGCGAACTCGCAGCTTTATGTACATTGACGACTGCGTCAAGGGCGTTCAATCGATCATGGACTCCGATATCCTGGAGCCGATCAATCTTGGCTCCTCGGAGATGGTCAGCATCAATCGGCTGGTCGATATTGTCGAAGACATCGCGAGCATCAAGCTCAAGCGCGTCTACGATCCCAGCGCCCCCAAAGGAGTCATGGGCCGCAACAGCGATAATACGCTCATCTTGAAGCTCCTCGGCTGGGAGCCCCGGATCTCCCTGCGCGAGGGTCTCGAAACCACGTATGCCTGGATCTATGACCGGTACATGGCGCGGGAAAGAGCCCGCTCCGCTCTTGTGGGCTAATTGTGTTTCGCGCCAATGAAAGGGAAGTCTCGGAAACCCGGCCCCTCTCACCGTGATTCGCGGAACGGCTCCCGCGGGACGGCGTGGCTCTTTTTCGCCGTCCTGGCCTCTGCTCTTGTCATAGGCTTTTTCCTCTACTCGCCTGCCATGAGAGGGCCGTTCCTGTTCGACGACGCCGGGCTCCCGTTCGCCAGCGCCACTCTCCAAGATCGCCCCTTGTCCGACTGGGTTTCGGGCGTGCGGCCGTTACTGATGTTCTCTTACTGGCTGAATCGCACACTCTGGGGCGAAAGCCCCGTCAGCTATCACGCCGTTAACGTGCTGATCCACGCCCTGAACGCGGCGCTCGTGTTCGTGGCGCTCCGCCGTTTGCTGACGCTAGGCGGTTGGGCGGAGCGGCGGATAGGGCCGGCGGCGGCGGGAGCGCTGGTCTTTCTGATCCATCCTTTACAGACCGAGGCAGTGAGCTATATCGCCGGCCGGTCCGAGAGCTTGGCGACATTTTTCATGCTGCTGGCATACGTCGCCTTTCTTTATCGCCGCAAGGAATCGATCTCCTGGAGCGAGTGCGTCCTCGTTCTGGCCCTCTTCGCACTCGCCGTACTGACCAAGGAAAACGCGGTCAGCCTCGCGGGCATTCTGGTTCTCACCGACGTCTTTTGGCCGGTCCCGTTCTCGACCCGGGGTCTCCGCCAAAACTGGCGGCTCTATGCCTTGATGGTTCCTGGAGCCATGTTAGCGGCCGCCGCCGTTTTTCGGATGCTTGCCACGGCCTCAAGCGCGGGATTCTCGATGCGAGGAGTGGCTTGGTATCAATACGGCTTCACCCAGGCGCGGGTCGTTTTCGCGTACATCCGCCTGGCGCTCTGGCCCGCGGGCCTTTCCATCGATCGCGATTACGCGATTTCCCATACCGTTTTCGAGCGCGGCGCGATCTTTTGGCTTCTTCTGCTTGCCGCCCTCCTGGCAGCGTGCTTTTATCTGCGACGCAAGTATCCGCTGGCATGTTTTGGCTTTCTCTTGTTTCTCGTGGCGCTGGCGCCTACCTCCTCCATCGTGCCCATCGCCGATCCCATGGTGGAGCGCCGCATGTATCTTCCGCTGCTGGGGCTGATCCTGATTGGCTGTGAGCTGAGCCGGCGAGTGAGGCTTTCCCCGCCGGTCATGTGGAGCGTCGGAGCCGTGATCGTCACGCTGCTCAGTGGTTGGTGTTATGCGCGCAACCAGCAGTTTAGCCATCCGGAAACCCTTTTTGCCGACGCGGCGGCCCAATCGACTCACAACTCGAGGCCCTACGTGCACCTGGCCCACACGCTCTATGAAGAGGGCCGTTGCGAAGAGGAAATCCCCTACCTGGAGCGCGCGGACCGCCTGTTCGCGAACAATTACGGAATTCAAATGGAGTGGGGCGGGGCGCTGGAATGCCTGGGCCGTCTGGAAGAGTCCTCCCGAAGGCTGCAACTGGCCGCGCAAATCAATCCCCTCGGCGATGCCTGGGAAATGCTTGGACTGGTCTACGGGGCCATGAACAAGCCCGATGAGTCGGGCGCCGCGTTGCGCAGGGCCGTTCAGGTCAAGCCCGATTACGCCAGCGCTCACCGTTCCCTGGCGATCTGGTACGAAGCCGTGGCCGACTACGCGGCGGCGGAGCGGGAATACTCCCGGAGTCTCGCGTTGGATAGCCATGACCGGCAGGCCCGCCTTGGCCTCCTTAGGGTCAGCCAGTTGCTCGCGCGGCAATCGCGATAATCCTTGCCAGTCGTCGCGGGTCGCCTCCCGCCGAATTGGTAAAATTGAATTTGCCTGATTTCCTGGTATCGGTAGCCATCCCCACTCTAATTGCGGATTCGAGGCTTCGGGAATGCGTGGAGTCCCTCGAGCGGCAGACACGACGAGATTTTGAGGTGATCGTCGTGGACAACAGCGGGCAAGGCTTGGTGCGGCGGAACGGCGCGGCGGCGCATGTCCGGGTCATCGAGAACGCCGGAAATGTAGGCTTCGGCGCTGCCATCAACCAGGCGTTTCACGCGTCCCGAGCCCCTTACCTGGCCACTCTGAACGACGACGCCGCGGCGCACTCAGGCTGGCTCGATGCGCTGGTGCGCGCCATTGAGAGCCGGCCTGGCGTGGGCATGTGCGCTTCCGCGGTGTGGCTTTATGGCGACGACCGCCTGGATTCCGCCGGGATGCTGATGGCGGGCGACGGCAGCAGCAAACAGCGGGGCCACGGGAAGCCGGTTCGTGACTTTCCCGTTCTCGAAGAGGCGCTTTTCCCCAGCGCTTCCGCCGCCCTGTACCGGCGCGTCATGATGGAAGAGTTGGGCGGGTTCGACGAACGCTTTTTCCTCTACTGCGAAGACACCGACCTGGGATTGCGCGCGCGTTGGCGCGGGTGGAAATGCCTTTATGTCCCCGAGGCCGTGGTGGAGCACCATTATTCGCACTCCGCCGGCCGCGCCTCTCCAATGAAAGCGTACTATGTCGAGCGAAACCGTCTGTTCGTTGCAGCCAAGAGTTTTCCTGCGGGAATGTTATTAGCCGCGCCGTTTGTGGCTTTTGCCCGCTATTTCTGGCATACATGGTACTTATTGGGGGGACGCGGCAGCGCGGCCCGCTTCCGGGATGAGGGAAATTTCGGCCCAAGAATGGCTTGGTACGTGATGAAAGCCCATGTGGCCCTTTTCGCCCATGCGGGCCGTCTGTGGCGGCAGAGAGGGCGGATTCGCGACCAGGCTCGCATCACCCCGGCCGCTTTTCGGCGCCTGCTCCGCACGTATTCCATCAGCCCAAGGAACATAGCCAGACTATGATTCGCGCCTCCGGTCCCGATTCCTTGCTGGTGATCGTACCCGCTTTCAACGAGCAGGGAGCCATCGGTCAAGTCGTGCGCTCGATTCGCGAATGCATGCCCGGCGTTCCGATTGTGTTGATCGACGACTGCTCCATCGACGGCACCATTGCCACGGCTCGCCAGGCCGGCGCTGAAATCCTGCCTCTGCCGCATCATCTGGGTCTCGGCGGCTGCGTGCAGGCAGGCTACAAACTCGCGTTTGAGCTGGGTTTTGAATACGTGATCCGGGTGGACGGCGACGGGCAGCACGACGCCCGGGATATCCGGCGCATCTTCGACAAGCTCAAGGGATCCGGATGCGAAATGGTCATCGGCTCGCGCTTTGCCGACGGGAACGGCTCGGGCGCCAGTGTCGTCCGCTCGCTCGGAATTCGTTTCTTCCGCCTGGTCTTGCGCCCGATCCTGGGCCGGGATGTGCGTGATCCCACTTCCGGGTTTGTCGGCGTCAACCGGCGCGCGCTGGAGGTCTTCGGCCACAGCTTCCCACTCGAGTATCCCGAGATCGAGGCGCTCGTGGTGCTGCAACGGAAGGCCTTTCGCTTCGAAGAAGTGCCCTGCAAAATGCATCCGCGCGTGGCCGGACGCTCCTCTATTACGGCGCTCAAGTCGCTCTACTATATCTTCCACGTGCTTCTGGGCGTGTTTGTCAATGTGTTGAGATATGAAGGCCGGCGCCGCCTGTCCGTGGTTCCCCGCGGGCCGGACGCCGGCGCCGGAGGATAGATGGATCGCCTCTTGAACGTCACCACCGGATTCAGCATTATCCTGCTGGTTTTGGTGCTTCTTTCCGTTCGGCGGGAGCATATTCGCGTGGAATACTCCATGAGCTGGCTCATCGCGGCCACCTCCATGCTGATACTCTCCCGCGTGCGGCCGCTGCTCGACGCTGTTCGCAGTCTGATCGGCCTGCCGGACTCGCCGCTGGCTCTCTTTCTGGTGGGGAGCAGCGTGTTTCTGATCATGTTCTTCCGCTTTTCGGTGATTGTCTCCAGCTTGCGTGACAACAACATCGCGCTCGCGCAGCGCCTGGCAATTTTGGAATTCCGCCTGAAGAGCTTGGAAACGGATGGGAGCGGCCGCTGAAATCCTGTGCGGATGGTCGATCTATGCGGCCTCTCCGGCTTGGCGTTAACGCCCTCTATCTCATCCCGGGCCGGGTCGGGGGCACCGAGATCTACTTGCGATCCCTGTTGCGAGCGCTGGCCGAAATAGACCCGGCCAACCTGTACTTTATCTTCACGAACCGGGAGACCGGCCCGGATCTGGCGCCGAACCTCCCGAATTTCAAACTGGCGCCCCAGCCAGTCCGCGCGGTTTCGCGCCCTGCCCGCATCTTATGGGAGCAGACCGCGCTGCCGTTGGCCGCTCTCCGTCTGGGGCTCGACGCCATGCTCAACCCCGGCTTCACCGCGCCCCTGCTTTGCCCTTGTCCCCAAGTCACGGTCTTTCACGATCTGCAACATAAGCGCCACCCGGAGTACTTCCGCTGGTTCGACCGTCCGTTCTGGGATTTCTTCTTGTTCTGGTCCGCGCACCTCTCCACGCTGGTTCTGGCGGTCTCGGCTGCAACCCGGGCGGACTTGCTGCGGCATTACCGGCTTCCGGAGAACAAGGTGCGGATAGTCCCGCACGGCGTCGATCCAGCCTTTTTCGCCATCGCTGCCCGCCGCGCCCCCGAACCCTTTCTATTAACGGTTTCGACGCTGCATCCTCATAAGAACCTGGCGGGCCTCCTGCGGGCTTTCGCCTTGTTTCGCCTCGCCAGACCGGATTTCCGATTGGTGGTGTGCGGCCTGCATGGCTTTGCCGCGAGCGCTCTGCACGAGCTGCGCGACGCCCTCGGGCTGCGCGACGCGGTGGATTTTCCCGGCTGGATTCCTCGGGCCGAGGTGTATGGCCTCTACGCCCGCGCCTGGGGTTTCATTTATCCCACCCGCTTCGAGGGTTTTGGACTGCCGATCTTAGAAGCCTTGGCGGCCGGCGTGCCGGCGGCTTGCTCCCATATCGAGCCGCTCACCTCCATTGCCGGCGGCGCCGCCCTTGAATTCGATCCCGCCGACGAAGCCGCTATCGCCCAAGCGATGTTACGCATCGCTCAGGACGAGCCCCTGCGGCGCCATCTTGCCGAAATGGGCCCGCGCCGCGCCTCGCAGTTCTCCTGGCGGGCGACAGCCGCGGCCACCCTGGATGCGCTGTCCTGGGCCTGTGGAAGAGGGGCCGCATGATTCGCGTGACCATAGACGCCGTGCCGCTGCTCTTCCGAAGCGCGGGCGTCAAGAACTACTTCTATTACTGGACGCAGCACTTGCTGCAAGAGGCCCGCGGCGTGGAGATTCGGCTCTTCCCGTTTCTGCGCGCGCCTTCCTCGCTCGACCACGAACGATCGACTACCGGCCCTGTGGCTACTCTCGCCCGCCTGGCGTTGCTTCATTTGATCAACCGGTTCCCCAACGACATAGCCGGGTGGACCAGTCCGCGCATCGACCTTTTTCATGCCTGCAAACTGCTGAATCCGCCGCGCCGCGCCTTACTCACCGCCACCATGCACGATTTCACGTGCTGGCTCATGCCGGAGATGCACCCGCGGACAAACGTCCGCGCCGACAAGCTTTTCGCGGATCGTATCCTCAAGCGCGCCGACGCGTTGATCGCCGTTTCCGAGGCCACTCGCAGCGACGCCGTGCGCCTTTTGGGCATACCTCCGGAAAAGATCAGCGTGATCCACCATGGACTTCCGCGGCAGTTCTTCGAGGCAGGCCCCAGCGATGCCGATGCCGCCCGCTCCCGGCACGGTTTACAGCGTCCCTATCTTCTGTTCGTCGGGACCATCGAGCCGCGAAAGAATGTGGATCTGCTGCTCGACGCATACCAAAGCCTTTCTCGGTCGATTCGGGACGAATTCGATCTTGTTGTAGCCGGTCCACGAGGCTGGGCGCCTGAGAGGACCTGGGCGCGTCTTATTCATCCTTTTCATCCTTCGATTGGCGTGCGGTATCTCGGTTACGTTCCGGAACGGGACCTGCCCGGCCTGTTTGCCGGCGCGACTGCGTTCGTCTATCCCTCTCTCTACGAAGGATTCGGCTTCCCAGTTGCGCAGGCGATGGCCGCGGGAGCGCCCGTGATTACCTCCGCGGTCTCGTCGCTGCCGGAGATAGCGGGCGGCGCCGCCCTGCTGGTGGATCCGCGCAGCGAAACGCAACTGCGCGACGCCATGCGCCAAGTCTTGACATCGCCGTCGAAGCGCGCGGAAATGAGCGCCCTGGGACGGACCAATGCGCGCCGTTTTTCCTGGCCCGAATGCGCCCGCCAATCGCTGCGGTTCTTTGAGCGCGTAGTTGGCTGAACGCGAGACATCTTTGCTGTAAACTTGACCTTGCCCGGGCCGTGTGCTTTAATCGAATCTGCGTCTATTGGGAGCGGGTTCGATGTGCGGCGACCCTCCGGTATTGTATTAAGAAAATGCAATACTTCTTGACAACAGGCAGTCAATCGGTTATGAATATCTTTAGCGCATTCGGTTCAGTGTAATTTTAAGTCTGCCGAGCACCGGCCAAAAGCAGTACAAAATAGTGCCGCAGACAAGTTTTCGTAATACCCGGCTCCTGGCTTTACCAGGCGCCGGCCGCGTTTTTGCTCTCCGCCCGACACGGAGAAGTTCCCTGGGTTGAATTGCAGAGTTTTGGTGACGTATTCGAGGCTCAGGTTGCAAAGAGAACTTCGACCGATTCAATTTTGTTCAAATTTCAAGGAGAATCTAATGAATTTACGCAGAGTATTAACTGCGTTTGCTGTCCTGGCCCTCTTCGTTGGGCTCGCCAGCGCGCAGGTCGTGGTCCCCACGCCGATCAACTGCTCGGTCTCCGCGGCGGTCCCGACGCTTAGAACTCAAGGTGTCGTCGAAAGGCCGGGCGATGTCGTCATCATCTGCACAGGTGGTCCGACTCCGGTTAACGGCAATCCGTTGGTTGTGGGTTCCGGCGCAACCGACCGGGCTACCATTGCAATCAGCTTCTCCGGCGTGCCCATTACGAACGCAACCGCCAAAGACGGCATCAGCATCAATAGCGTCGGCCAGTGGAGCACCGATGCGTTGCTGTTGATTGACGAACCTAACGAACCGGGTGGTCCGGTCGCCGGCTATGGGCAGAGCGCGGGCATCACTGTGTGTACTGCTTCGGCGCAGGCTGCCGATGCCGCGGAAACGGCTGCGGGAACCCCCGCGACCAATTGCCCGGCTTATGCGCAGCTCGTTGATAATTATTGGGTAATCGCTGCAGCTGCTGCCGCACCCGGCCATGCGGCTAATGCTTACCAGGGCAGCACCCCGAGTGCGTCGGGCGGCCAAACCGTGCTGACTTTCCAGGACGTTCCGGTCCTCTCGACTGGGTCGTCCGCCGTCGAGCGGGTCTATCGTCTGGTCAATACCCGCCTGAACGTGGGCTCCAACGCGTCCATCACGGCTACCGTGACGGTGACTCCCAACCCCAACGCGATCACCACTCTGAACCTTACCAACAATTCTGTTTCCGTCGGCACGGCCGCCTCCGGCCTGACCACCAGCGTCCTCACCGTCGGCGGCTCCTCGCTCTGCGCCAGCACAGACCTGGGCCCGGCAAGCGGCAAGACTAAGGCGAACTCGGCCCTCCTGACCTTTACACCGGGATTCGCGAACGCTTTCAAGACTCAGGCGCTGCCTCTCTCGACCGTCCTTGCCGTCGTCAACGCCGCGGGAGGTCTCCAGAACGCCGCCAACGGTACTTACTCAGCTTCGTACACTCCGTCCGGCGGCGGCTCCAGTGTTGCCGTCAGCCTCGCATCCACTTCTTCCGAGTCGGGTGTGATAGTGGCTGCAGCCGCGGGTAGCGGCATCGCCAGCTACGGATTGGCCAATAGCGGTACGCGCTTGGAGGCCAAATTCACGGGCCTCAATTCCAACGCGACCTATTATGTTTCGGCGGTAAACGTAATCGACTTCGCGGACCCAGCCGTCGCGCCGGCCACTATCGGTGATGCGAACCCCACACCCTACGCCGTTTGGGCCGGGTCCTCCGCCCCCGAAACCGCTACTTTCTCCTTCGGCCTTCCCGCCGGTACGACTCTTGCTGACGCGGTGGCCCCCGCTGCCGGCGTTCCCGTTGTGAAGCTGTCGCCGAGCAGCAGCGGCGGCGCTGAAGCATATTGGGAAGTCACGAACACGGGCTCTGGCACGCCGCTCATCTTTGCTTTCTACGCCGTCTACAGCAACGTTGCAAGTCCTCCGCCGGCGGGTACCGATGGAAGCGTTGCGCTCGGGTTCGCGCCTACCAATGGCACCAGCGGCTCGCAAACGTCAACCTGGGTTCCCAGGTTCACCGGGATCGGCGCGGCCGTTCCCGCGTTTGTGGTTGTCCCCTGCCAGACCACCCTGCTCTTCCCGTTCGTGACCACCACCAAGGTGACCGCCACGCAACATTGGGATACCGGCATCGCGATCGCTAACACCGGCGCCGATCCGTGGAACTCCGTGCCGATTCCAACCACCCCCAGTACCACCACTTTCTGCACTTTGAACTTCTACGGTTCGGGTGTGAGCTCTGGCCTGAACTCTGCCGGCCAGTTCACGCCGCCGTCGGTGCAGACTCCCCCAATCGGTCCTGGCCAGACTTATGCCTTCGACGCCAGTGATCCTTTGTCAACCGGCACCTATCCGAACCTGGGTTTTGCAGGCTACATGTTCGCGGTCTGCAACTTCCAGTTCGCGCACGGCTTCGCGTACATCGAAGACGGCGCCGGCGACACTTCCGGCGTAGGCAATTCCATGGGCTACCTGGCCCTGGTTGTCGATAACACTGGCCCACTGCAGCGCGCAGCGGCTCTGACCGGCGAGAATCTGTCGAACTAGAACACAGACGCCATTTGGTTTGTTTCACTGAGGGGAGCTTCGGCTCCCCTCTTTTTTGTCTCTTGGGTGTTTACCGCGCTCTTCCTGCCTGCAAACCGAGCCGCGAACGTAAGAGAGCGGTTCCCCTCCCACTAAGTCCCGCCCCCCCCCGAACCTGAGGCTTTTCCCCTACTTTCGCTTATTGTTCGCCACAATATCTATATATAGTGTGTCGCTCAATCAGTGTAGAACGCCTTGTAGCCAACTAACCGTATACCTTTCAGCAAGTTCTGCAAAATATCCCTTGCAAAGCTTCCGGTCTCGTGACACTATCAATAGTGGTTGGATGTGGCCGAGGATGGCCCTAAGTGGATAGCGAAAGCCAAGAAACGACGCAAATCAGTCCCCCGCTGGGTTTGCACGCAGCCAGGGTGGACGAAAAGGGCCGCGTCAAACTGCCCTCGGACTTCCAGCAGTTCTTCGCCAGGTTGGGAGTATCCGAGTTCTTCATCACGTCCCTGGACCGCCACATAGCTTCAATTTACACCATTGCGGGATGGCGTCAAGCGGAAGCTTTTCTGGAGAATTACCCCGCCGACCCCGAGACCGCCGACGACGTGTTGTTCAACGCCGCCGACCTGGGGGGTCAAACCGAGATGGACAGCCAGGGGAGGCTGCTGGTCCCGGCGGCATTGCGGCGGGAGCTGGGCATTGAGAATCAACCGATCCGTCTCAAGGCTGTCGGGACGCGGATCGATATCCTGAGCGACCAGATGTACGAGGAGCGCAAGCAGCGCGCCAGGGCAGCCGGGTCGGCGGCCGTTACCGCACTGCGGAAAGCGGGGCTCAAGTGAGGACGTATGGTTCACCTCCCCGTCATGCCGGAAGAAGCGCTCTCCATGCTCGCTGTTCGCCCGGAGGGAATCTATCTGGACGCCACTGCGGGCCTGGGCGGACACACCGCCTTGATCGCCCAACGGCTGACTACTGGCATGGTGGTCGCCAACGACCGGGATGCGGAGTCGCTCGATATGGCGCGCAGCAACACGGCGGAGTGGGCCGCGCGTATCCGCTTCCATCACGGATCGTTTGCCACGCTGCCCGACGCCCTGGCGGAAGCGGGATTCGCGAAGGCGGACGGCCTGCTTGCGGATTTGGGAGTGAGCCGCTATCAGCTCACGGATACCGAGAGAGGATTTTCGTTTTTGACCGATGGGCCGCTGGATATGCGCATGGATCGATCCATGGGCATGACGGCGGCGGACTTAGTGAATCACACCGCCGAAAAGGCGCTCGCCGACCTGATCTATCAGCTCGGCGAAGAAAGGAGAGCGCGGAAGGTAGCCAGAGCGATCGTCCGGGCACGCGCCCTACGGAGCACACGGCATCTGGCGGATGTCGTGGAGCGGGCCGTGCCCAGGACGGGCCGTTTGCACCCGGCCACCAAAACTTTCATGGCCCTGCGAATGGCTGTAAACGACGAACAGGGAGAATTGGACCGTTTGCTCGAAATTGGTCCGGACCTGCTCAAGCCCGGTGGACGAATGGTCGTGATCGCCTTCATGTCCATCGACGATCGAAAGGTAAAACAGAAATTTCGGGCGTTGGGAACGGAGGGACTGGCGTTGGTCCTGACCAAACACCCGCTCCAGCCGGACGACCAGGAAGTTGCCCGCAACCCGGCATCCCGCAGCGCCAAGCTGCGCGCGTTGGAAATGAACCGGTGAGGTTGAGCTAGAAGAGGGACACAAAAACCATGGCGACACTGCCCATATTTTTTCGCAAAACGGACGGCGGCCCGCAAGGCCCGGCGCCCAAACCGGAGCGGGTTCGCGCAAAGCAGGATCCCTTCCAATTGCGCCCCCTCCCGCTGGACGATGTCTTCTTCTATTCCAAGCAAATCGACAACGGGCGGCTGGTCCGCGAGCAGGACCCGCGGTCGGGAGGACGGTGCTGGTCGGCCATAGGCGGCGCGTGCCTGGCGCTGGCGCTGCTCACCGGCGTGCTGGCGCCTAAAGCGGCCTACACGCTGGCCGGTTATCGATTGGAAGGGCTCCGCGCCCAGGAACGGCAACTGCTCGATCGGCGTCGCGCCATGGAATTGCGGGAGGCGGAGATGCTCAGCCCGCAAAACCTCGAGCAATTCGCCAAGGACCGCAATCTGGTGCTTCCCGAGCCTGGCCAGGTGGTTCATCTGGAGCCTCAGGGCGAAGGGGCCTTTGCGATGGTGAAGCAGTAGACCCTTGGGAGGGGCGCAGTTTGTCGCGCAACGCAGCATGGTGCATGGTCGTCTTGGTTGGCTCGCCGGAATCGTTCTTCTCTGGATCGCCGCCATATTCTGCAAAATCGTCTCGTTACAGGTAGTCCATCATCGCGAGTACGCCAGTCTGGCGCGCGCGCGCCAGGAAGTGGTGAGCGCCATCCCCGCGCCCCGCGGCCCCATCTTCGACCGCATGGGCCAGCCGCTGGCGCTGAGCGTGCCGGGGGAGTCCGTCTATATCAACCCTCTCAAGGTGGATATCGCCTCGGCTTCCGACCTCCTCAGCCGGGTCCTCGGTCTGAGCCGCGCGGAACTCTACGGCAAAATGGCGCAGGCCCGCGCCAACCATCGCGGCGACCTCCTGGTGGCGCGCCGCATTTCGCCCGAACAACTCCAACTCATTCGTAAGCAGCCCGTCGGATACATCGACGTGCGTGAGGCCAAAGAGCGCCACTATCCCAACGGCGCGCTGGCCGCCCATGTCCTCGGCTCGGTGGACTTTGAGGAAGTCGGCAACGCCGGCATCGAAAAGGCCCTGGACGCGGAGTTGAAAGGCATTCCCGGCAGGGAGACGGACCTCACCGACGTCAAGCGGCGCCCCATCGACTCCCGCATCGCCTCCCAGGCCCGGCCCGGCGAGTCGCTGACCCTCACAATCGACGAACGTCTCCAATACCTGGCCGAGCTACAGATCGCGGCGGCGGTCGATGCCCACAACGCGGCCAGCGGCAGCGTGGTGGTGGTCGATCCCAATAACGGCGATATTCTCGCCCTCGCCAGCTACCCGACCTACGATCCCAACCTCCCACCGGGACCGGGCGAGTCGCCCGCCGCGCGGCAGAACCATGCGCTCTCCGTGCCATTCGAACCCGGCTCGGTCTTCAAGGTGATCACGCTATCCGCGGCGCTCGAAACCACCGATCTGCGGCCCGAAAGCCCCATCAACTGTCATGGCGGCGTGCTCCATTTGCCCGGACGCATCATTCACGATTCCCACCTCGGCCTCGGCGTGATCCCTATGTCGGAGGTGCTGGCGCGGTCGAGTAACGTCGGCGCGATTCAAGTGGGCTTGCGTGTCGGGGAACAGAACATGTACGAATATGTTCGCCGGTTCGGATTCGGTCAACGCACCGGTATACAGCTTCCCGCCGAATCGCCCGGCCGCTTTCGCAGGCTGGAAAAGTGGGGAACCACGTCCTTGGCTTCGGTGGCGTTTGGCCAGGAGATCAGCGTGACCACCCTCCAACTGGCGCAAGCCGGCTCCGCCGTCGCCAATGGCGGGCTGCTGGTCAGGCCCAGGCTGATCCTGAAGAGGGACGGCCAGTCCGTTGCCCCGGAGCGCCCCGTGCGCATCCTGAAGCCGGACACGGCCATAACCATGCGCGAGATGATGCAGGGCGTGGTCGAGCACGGCACCGGAACCAAGGCGCGCCTCGCGGGGTACACGGTCGGCGGAAAAACCGGGTCGGCCCAGATCTACGACTATGCCGCCAGAGCCTACACCCACACCTACAACGGCACGTTCATGGGCTTTGCCCCTTTGATGAACGCCCAGGTTGTGGTCGTCGTGACGTTGAACGGGACACACGGCACGGCCGGCTTCGGAGGCGAGGCCGCCGCCCCCGTTTTCAAGGTGGTGGCCAGCGAAGCGTTGCGCCTCCTGGACGTGCCTAAGGACTTGCCGGACGAGCCGGTCAAAACGCTTATGGCCAAAGCCAAGCCCAGAGAGATCGATGCGCCGCCGGTGGATTCCGGAGCCCGCGCTTTCAATGTGCTTGACGATCAAGCCGGCGATGACACTTCTGCCGCGGCACCAGCAAACTCCGGCCCCCAGGTCCCGAATTTCCGCGGCATGACCATGCGCGCCGTAATGGAGGAAGCCGCCGCCAAGGGTTTGCGCATTGTGCCCGACGGCAGCGGCGTCGCCAGCGTCCAGGATCCGCCGCCGGGTTCCCCGCTGCGCGAAGGCGAGCGAATCCGGGTGGTGTTCGCCCGAAGCGGCGAGCGAAGCGAGCCTCAAAACCCCGGCCCCCGGCCCCCGGCCCCCGGCCCCAAGCCCCACTCATGACCTTAGCCGACCTACTCCTGGACGTCCCGCTGAAGCGCCCTCTGCCGCCGGCGCTCGCGAATACGCCCGTGACTGCCCTGGAGTACGATTCCCGGCGCGTGGCCCCAGGCGCCCTCTTCTTCGCGTTCCCGGGCAGCCGGACCGACGGCCGGCGCTTCGCCGAGGACGCCCTCGCGCGCGGCGCCGTGGCCATCGCCGGCGAGTCGGAACCTCCCCAGGATCTGGCCTCGCGGTGGATTCAAGTGGAACACGGCCGCCAGGCGCTGGCTCTGGCCTCCCGTACCTTCTACGGTAAGCCAGACGAGCGCCTGGGCCTCACCGGCATCACCGGGACCAACGGCAAGACCACCACCGGCTTCCTCGTCGATTCGGTGCTGCGGGCCGCCGGCCATGTTACCGCGCTCGTCGGAACCATTGAGTACCATCTGGCCGGCCGCGTCCTGCCCGCCGTCAACACCACTCCGGAATCGCTCGACCTGGCGCGCATGTTCGCCGAACTGGCTGCCGCCGGCGGGACGCACGCCACCATGGAGGTCTCTTCCCACGCTCTCGCCCTGGGCCGCGTTTACGGACTGCATTTCCACACTGCCGTCTTCACCAACCTCACCCGCGATCATCTGGATTTTCACGGGTCGATGGACGCCTACTTCGCCGCTAAGCGCATGCTCTTCGAAGGCGCCGGCGCTCCGCCGCCGCCTTTCGTGGTGCTCAATCGAGACGACCAATACGCCCGGCAGATCCCCATCGATTCGGCCGCCCAGACCCTGTGGTACGGTCTTGGGCCCGACGCCAACCTGCGCGCGCGCCGCATCTCTTCCGGGGATCGCGGTCTGCGCTTCGAAGCGCACTACGGCAAGCTGCGCCTGGCGCTCGCCTCGCCCCTCATCGGCAAGATCAACGTGTACAACGTCCTGGCGGCCTGCGGCGCCGGCCTCTCCTATGGCATTCCACCGGAGACCATCGCCCGCGGCATCGCCGATCTGCGCTCCGTCCCCGGCCGTTTCGAACGCGTGGACGAAGGCCAGCCATTCGTCGTGGTGGTGGACTACGCCCACACCGATGACGCGTTGCGCAACGTCATCGCCGTCGCTCGCGGACTGAATCCCAAGCGCGTGATCACGGTTTTCGGATGCGGCGGCGACCGCGATCGCGCCAAGCGTCCGCTCATGGGCCAGGCGGCCGCTCAAGCCAGCGACCTGGTTGTGCTCACCAGCGACAACCCTCGCTCGGAAGATCCCCTCGACATCATGAACGATGCGCTCGTCGGCATTCGCCGGACGGACACGCCGCACGTGGTGGAACCCGACCGGGCCGCCGCCATCGCTTACGCGCTCAAGGAAGCGCGCCCCGGCGATCTCGTGATCCTGGCTGGAAAGGGCCACGAGACCTATCAGGTTCTGAAAGACAAGACCATTCCTTTCGACGATCGGGCCGTGGCCAGAGAAGTGCTTAACGGTTACGGGTACCACCGGACGAGTGAACCATGACCCTGGATTTACAGGAGGTTGCGCGCGTCGTCGGCGCCGCTGGGGATTTCCCACCCGTCCCGGTAACGGGCTGGAGCGTGGACACCCGGACACAGAATCCGGGCGACCTCTATTTTGCCCTGCGCGGCCCCAACCACGATGGCCACGATTACGTCCAAGCAGCCCTCGAAAAACACGCCGCCGGCGTCGTGATCGAAACCAATCCCTGGCCCCCGGCCCCTGGCCCCCGGCCCCTGCTTCTTGTCCCCGACGCCCTCCGTGCCCTCCAGCATCTCGCCGCCGAGGCGCGCCAAACCTGGGCCGGCGCCGTCGTAGCCGTCACCGGCAGCGCCGGCAAGACTACCGCCAAAGACGCCATCGCGCATCTGCTCGCCGTGGACCTGCCCGTCGGCAAGACCATTGGCAACTTCAACAACCACATCGGAGTGCCGCTGTCCATCTTGCGTTTGCCCGCCGAATGCCGCGCCGCCGTACTGGAAATGGGAATGAATCATGCGGGCGAGCTTCGCGTATTGGCGGACATTGCCAAGCCCGATATCGGCGTGGTGACCAACGTCGGGTATGCGCATGTGGAGTTCTTCGAATCCATCGAAGGCGTGGCCGCGGCCAAGCGCGAGCTGATCGAGGCTCTGCCCCCCTCGGGCGTCGCGGTGCTCAATGCCGACGACCCGCGCGTCCTGGCTTTTCGCGACGCGCATCCGGGCAAGAGCGTGACCTTCGGTTTCTCCGAACTCGCGGACGTGCGCGCCGAGGGCGTGGAATTACGGTCGGACGGCTCGCGTTTCCGCGCGCTGGGCGTCCGTTTCGAAACAGCCATCGCCGGCCGCCACGGCGTCATGAACCTACTGGCCGCCATCGCGGTGGCCTCCGTGTTCCACATCGCTCCGGAGCGACTGCGCGATGCCGTGCGCTCCTTCACCCCCGGCAAAATGCGCGGCCAGCGAACCGAGCACAACGGCATCGTGGTCTGGGACGACTGTTACAACTCCAACCCCGAAGCCGCCGAATCCATGATCGACGTTTTGCGCGAGACGGGCGCCGCCCGGCGCATCGCCGTGCTGGGCGAGATGCTCGAGTTGGGGCAGGCCGCCCCCGAACTGCACCGGCGCGTCGGCCGCTATGCCGCCCGGCGAGGAATCGACTTTCTGATCGGCGTGCGTGGCAATGCCCGCGCCATGGTCGAAGCCGCCGGGGAAGCGGGCCTGTCCGCCCGTTTTGTCGATGACCCGGTCCCAGCCGGCGAATGCGCCCATGAAATCGCGCGCCCCGGCGACGCAATCTTATTCAAAGGCAGTCGCGGCGTGCGCATGGAGCTCGCGCTCGAAAGGTTTCTGAAAGCCGATAACTGAAAGCTTTCTCGCCCATGTTCTACTATCTCTTCTACGAACAGCTCTTCCGGTATGTGAAGGCGTTCAACGTCTTCCGCTACGTCACTGTCCGCACGGCCATGGCCAGCCTCACGGCATTGTTCCTGTGCATCGCGCTGGGGCCCTGGCTGATTGGCAAGCTCCGGGAATTCCAAATCGGCCAGTACATTCGCGAGGAAGGCCCCGTATCGCATCGCAAAAAGGCTGGCACCCCCACCATGGGCGGAGTGCTCATCATCGTTTCCATCGTGGTTCCTACCTTGCTGTGGGCCGATCTGCAAAATCGCTACATGTGGATCGCCGTGGCCGCGCTGTTGGGCTTCGGCTGGATCGGTTTCCTGGACGACTACTCCAAGATCGTCAGCCGCCGCAGCCTCGGCATCACCGGCCGGCGCAAGCTGGCCTATCAGTTCGCCGTGGGTTTCGCATTCGCGGCCGTTCTGCTGGTCATGCGCGCGTGGGGCGATTTCTCCACCGCCATGAATTTCCCCTTCATCAAACAGTTCAAACCCACGCTGCTGTTCGAACCGCTGATGAGGAACCCCTGGACCTACCTGCTCGGGGTGACGCCGTTCTGCCTCTTCGTGGCGCTGGTGGTGGTCTTTACGTCCAACGCGGTGAATCTGACCGACGGGCTGGACGGCCTGGCCATCGGTCTGATGGTCATCGCCGCCGGGGCTCTCACCATCCTGGCTTACGCCGGCGGGGATCTGCGCCTGGCCGAATACCTGCAACTGGCGCGCAACCCCAACACCTCGGAGCTGACCATTTTTTGCGGTTCCATGACTGGCGCCAGCCTCGGCTTTCTCTGGTATAACGCCCATCCGGCGGAGATCTTCATGGGCGATGTAGGCTCGCTCGGGCTGGGCGGCGCCATGGCCGTGGTTGCCGTGCTCATCAAGCAGGAAGTGCTGTTGCTCTTTATTGGCGGCGTCTTCATGCTGGAGGCGCTTTCGGTAATCCTCCAGGTGGGCAGCTTCAAGCTGCGCCACGGAAAACGGATCTTCAAGATGGCCCCGATTCACCATCATTTCGAGCAGCTCGGGTGGGCCGAATCGAAGATCATCGCCCGCTTCTGGATCGCCGGCCTCGTGCTGGCGCTGTTCGCGCTGACCACGTTGAAATTACGATGACGCTCGCAGGCACAAAAGCGCTGGTGGTGGGGATGAAGCTGTCCGGCATGGCGTCGGCGGAGCTCCTGGCGCGTGAAGGGGCCGTCGTTCGCGCCACTGACTTGAAGCCCCTGGAGGCGCTCCCCGGCGCCCGCGAGCTGCTTGAGCGCCTGCGCATTCCCTTCGCGCTGCAAACGCCGGAAGTGTTCGAGAACTGCGATCTGATCGTGCTCTCGCCCGACGTCCCCGCCGACCTCCCTCCGCTCCAGCAGGCCCGCCGTCGCGGCGCCCACGTCATCGGCGAGGTGGAATTGGCGGCTCCGTTTCTCAAAGGTGCGACAATCGGCATCACCGGCTCCAACGGCAAGACCACCACCACCAGCCTGATCGGCCACATCCTGCTGGCGGCCGGCCTGCCCGCGCAGGTGGGCGGCAACATTGGCAAGCCCGTCACGGCCATGCTGGATACGTCGCGCGCCGATGGCTGGAACGTGCTCGAGCTTTCCAGCTTTCAACTCGAAACCATCTCCACCTTTCGCGCGCACACCGCGCTGGCGCTCAACGTCACGCAGAACCACCTCGACCGTCACCACACGTTTGAAAATTACGCCGCCGCCAAGGCCCGCCTGTTTGAAACCCAGCGCGCCGGGGATTTCGCCGTGCTCAATGCCGAAGACCCCGTATGCGTATCGTACGCCGCCCGTACCGCCGCCGCCGTCGAGTGGTTTAGCGGCGCGCGCAAGGTGTCGCCCGGCGCCAGCCTGTCCGGCGAAAACCTGGTGCTCGATGGCGAGTTCCTGATGCCGGCTTCCGAGATTCCTATTCGCGGCCGCCACAACGTGGAGAACGTGCTGGCGGCTTCCATCGCGGCCGCCCGGGCCGGCGTCGCGCGCCAAGCCATCGCCGCGGCGGTTCGCACGTTCCAGGCTGTGGAGCACCGGCTGGAGTTCGTCCGCCAGGTCGGCGGCATCGATTTTTACAACGATTCCAAAGCCACCAGCGTGGATGCCACGCTCAAAGCCCTGAGCGCCTTCGCCGGCGGCTTGTGGGTGATCCTCGGCGGCAAGGACAAGGGCCTGGATTATGCCGTGCTGCGCGAGCCGCTCGCCGCCCGGGCGCGGGCCGCCCTGCTCATCGGCGCCGCGGCCGCAAAAATTGCGGACCAGTTGCGGGGCGCGGTTCCCCTGGTGGATTCGAAGACTCTGGACGCGGCCGCGGCCTACGCTTACGAACACGCTCTCCCCGGCGACACCGTTCTGCTGGCCCCCGCCTGCGCCAGCTTCGACCAGTTCCGCAGCTTCGAACACCGCGGCCAAGTCTTCAAACAAATCGTCAAGCGCCTGGAGCCGAAAAGCTGATATGTCACAACGACTCAAAACCGACTGGATCCTCTTCGGCGCCGTGGTGTCCATGGTGGCTTTCGGGCTGCTGATGGTCTACAGCGCCTCTTCCGTCAACGCCCAGATGGATCCCAAGTTCCATTCCGGTTGGCATTTCGTGTTCCGCCAGTTGGGTTGGGCGGTTGCGTCGGCCATCGCCATGATGACGTTGAAGCATACCTCCTACCGCAAGTTCCAGCAGCGTCCTGTGGCCTTTGGCGTGATCGGCGTCGTCCTGGTGTTGCTGCTGATCGTCTACTTCGTGGATTCGGCGCATCATCGCTGGCTGCGCCTGGGCGGGCCTTTCGGCGTGCAGCCCTCGGAGCTGGCCAAGCCCGCGCTGGTAATCTTTCTCGCGTTCTTCGTCTCGTGGCGCGCGCGCGCCATCAACAACACCCGCTATACCCTGGCGCCGGCGGCCATCGCCACCGGATTCGTCATCTTCGGCGTGGTGGTGGCCGACCTGGGCACCGCCGTAGTGTTGGGAGCCGCTGCCGCCGCGGTGTTCATTGTGGCCGGCCTCGAATGGCGTTTTGGCCTGATGGCCGGGGCCATCGCTCTGGCCGGTGTGGTGGTGTTCATCTGCATCGAGCCATACCGCCTGGGACGCGTCGTGCGATTCGTCGACCCCACCCTCACGCGCATCGAGAAGATCGATCCCGGCGGGCGGTTCAAAGCCTACCTCCGGTCCCACATGGACCAGTCCCTGGCCACGCACGATACCAACTATCAGTTGGAACAGTCCAAAATCGCCGTGGGCGCCGGCGGGCCCATGGGTCTCGGCCTGATGAACGGCCGCCAGAAGCTGCTCTACCTGCCCGAAGCCCATACGGATTTCATTTACGCCGTGGTGGGCGAAGAGTTGGGCTTGTTCGGTTCGGTGGGCCTGCTGATCGGGTTCACCGTCCTGTTCTGGCGCGGCCTGCGCGCCGCCTTTCGTATGGGCGACGATTTCGGCCGCTACCTGGCCCTGGGCGCAACCGTCGTGGTGGTGGTGCAAGCCCTCATGAACATGAGCGTGGTACTCGGGATGATGCCGACCAAAGGCATCCCCCTCCCCATGGTCAGCTACGGCGGCAGCTCCCTGCTCAGCACGTTGGCGTTGCTGGGCATTTTGATGAATGTGGCCGAACATGCGGGGTAGGGATCGGGGGCCGGGGGCCAGGGGCCGGGGGCCGGGTAGGCATTGATGAGTAAGATCAGCCATTTTCGGGATCTACGCGTCTGGCAGCGGGGTATGGACGTTGTGGAGGCGGTCTATCGAGTCTCGGCGCGATTCCCCAAAGCTGAGGTGTTCGGCCTTGCCGCTCAAATCAGGCGGGCAGCCGTATCCGTGCCCTCGAACATCGCCGAAGGCCACGCGCGCGCCTCAACCAAAGACTATCTGCACCACCTTTCCATTGCCCAAGCCTCGCTAGCGGAAGTCGAGACCCAACTCGAAATCGCCATGCGGCTGAGCTACATTTCCCTCCCGGACCTGAACCAGATCCTGGACCAAGCCGCTCTTCTAGGCAAGCAACTCTACGCCTTGCGAGACGCCCTCCTGAGGCGCGAATGAGCGAGCGAAGCGAGCCACAAAACCCCGGCCCCCGGCCCCCGGCCCCCGGCCCCCAACCCGGTCCCCTCTTCCTCATGGCCGGTGGTGGAACCGGAGGCCACGTCATCCCCGCTCTTGCCGTAGCGCGTGAGCTGCGTCACCGCGGCCACAACGTCTTCTTCGTAGGGACCGCCAGGGGAATTGAAGCCAAGCTCGTCCCCGCCGAAGGTTTCGACCTGCGCGCGATCGACATCGGCGGCCTGAATCGCGTCGGTTTCCGCCAGAAGATTGCCACGCTTTCCCGCCTTCCGTTTCCCACCGCGCATTGCGCCCGCCTCCTCCGCGGCGTTTCCGCCGTCTTCAGCATGGGCGGTTATGCCGCCGGCCCGCCCGTGATGGCTGCGCTGCTCCGCCGCGTGCCGGTCATAGTCATGGAACCGAATGCCGTTCCCGGATTCACCAACCGCGTCATCGGCCGCTTCGTATACCGTGCGCTCGTCTCGTTTCCGGAAACCGCGGCCTTCTTCCCTACCGGGAAAACCGAAGTTACCGGCCTTCCGGTACGCCATGAGTTCTTTTCCATTCCACCCAAACCGCCGGGTGGCCCGCCCACCGTGCTGATCACCGGCGGCAGCCAGGGGTCCCGCACGTTGAATCGGGCAGTGCGCGAAAGCTGGCCGTTGTTCGTGCGCGGCGCCGCGCCGGTACGCATCGTGCATCAGACCGGCCCGGAGGCCTTCGCGGATCTGCGCGGCGAGTTCGCCGAAACCGGTCTCGAAGGCGAAGTCGTGCCGTTCATTCAGGATATGCCCGCCGCCTTTGCCGCGGCCGATCTGGTGGTGTGCCGGTCGGGCGCCGGGTCGGTGTCGGAGCTGGCGGCCGCGGGCAAGCCCTCTGTGCTCGTCCCCTTCCCCTTCGCCGCCGACGATCACCAGACCCGCAATGCCGAAGTCGTCGAGCGCGGCGGCGCGGCGCGCTTGGTTCTCGATAAAGACATGAACGGTGCGAAGCTGTTTTCCCTGGTATCGGAACTCACCCAAGCGCCGGAAACGCTGGCGCGCATGGGGCAGGCGGCCCGGAAATTCTCGAGGCCGGGCGCGGCGCAACGCGCGGCCGACATTTTGGAGCAAGCCGCCGCGCGATTTCTGTTGACAGCGGCCCCGAGAGCCGAAACAATACGTTAAGGAAATGTTTTTTCGTCCACAGCACTTGCACTTCACCGGAATCGGCGGGATCGGCATGAGCGGCATCGCCGAAGTGCTCCTCAACCTCGGCTACCGCATCAGCGGGTCCGACTTGAAGCTTTCCGCCACCACCGACCGTCTGGCCGGCCTGGGTGCGGTCATTTACGAGGGGCACGACGCCGCCAACGTGGCCGGCGCGCGCGCCCTGGTGGTCAGTTCGGCGGTCAACGAACAGAACCCCGAGGTGCGCGAGGCGCGCCGTCTGCAAATTCCGGTCATCCCGCGCGGCGAGCTCCTCGCCGAGCTCATGCGCCTGAAATACGGCATCGCCGTCGCCGGCAGCCATGGCAAAACCACCACCACCTCCATGGTCGCCGCCATCCTGAATTACGCCGGGCTCGACCCTACCGTCGTGGTTGGCGGGAAAACCGCGACCATGGGCGGCTCCAACGCGCGCGTCGGGACCAGCGATTTCCTGCTGGTGGAGTCGGACGAAAGCGACGGCTCGTTCTTGAAGCTGGCGCCCATTATCGCGGTCGTCACCAACATAGACCGGGAGCACATCGACCATTACCCCACCATCGAAGCCATCCGCGCGGCCTTCACCGAGTTCGTCAATAAGGTTCCGTTCTATGGCGCCGCGATCGTCTGCCTGGACGATCCCAACGTGCAGGTCATCCTGCCCGCCATCGAGCGTCGGACCATCGCCTACGGGACCACCGCGCAGGCAGACATGGAGGCCAGCGCGATCACGTGCGGCCCCTTCGCCACCGATTTCCGCCTGCGCCGCGGCGCCGCCGACCTGGGATCGTTTCACCTGCGCCTTCCCGGACGCCACAACGTGCTGAATGCCACCGCCGCCGTTGCCGTGGCCCTCGAGTTGGAGGTCAAGCCGGACGTCGTGCGCGAGGCTCTGGCCGCGTTCAGCGGCGTGGACCGGCGCTTTCAGGTGCGCGGCAAAGAGCGCGGCATTACCGTCGTCGACGATTACGGCCACCATCCTACCGAGATCCGCGCCACCCTCGATGGCGCGCGCCAGTGCGGCTTTCGGCGCATTCACGTCCTGTTCCAGCCCCACCGCTACACCCGAACCCTGCACCTCATGGACGATTTCGCGCGCGCCTTCCACCAGGCCGACAGCGTCTTCGTCATGGATATCTACGCCGCATCCGAGAAGCCCATCGAGGGCGTCTCGGCGGAGGCCCTGGTGGAGCGCATCCGGCAGTTCGGCCATCGCGGCGCCGAATACGTGGGCACGATGGATCGCGGTGTGGAGGCCCTGTTGCAAGTGGCGGCCGACGGGGATCTCGTCATGACGCTGGGAGCTGGCAGCGTCTCGCAGGCCGGCGAAAAAGTCCTGGCCAGGTTGAGGGAAGTGGGTTAATGGCGCGAGACTCCCAAAAACGCGGTGGCGCCCGTTGGCGGCTCTGGCTTTGGCTGGCGCTGGCCGGGTTGATTACCGCCTCCACCGCCATGGCTGTTCTCAAGGCCATGGCTTACGTGCTGACCAACCCGCGCTTCACCCTCTCCACCAATAACCGGGACGCCGTGGCCATCCAAGGGCTGAACTATGTGGCCCGTGCGAGAGTGTTGCAAGTCTTCGCCGTGGACCTCGGCCGCAGCGCTTTTTCCGTACCGCTGGCCGAGCGCCGGCGCCGCCTGCTGGCCATCGATTGGGTGCGCGACGCCTCGGTCTCACGCGTCTGGCCCAACCGCCTGCTGGTGCGCATCCGTGAGCGTAAACCGGTCGCTTTCGCCTCCTTTCCATCGAGCCCCATGCTGGTCGATGCCGAGGGCGTGTTGCTCGCCATTCCGCCGCGGGCGCGCTTCGCCTTCCCCGTGATCGACGGCCTCCGGGAGGCTGATTCGGACGCCCAGCGCCGCCCGGGCGTGAGCGCGTTCCTTGAGTTCCAGCAGAATATGGGCCGCCTCGCCAACGACGTCTCGGAGGTCGATGTCGCGGACCCCAACAACCTTCGCATCGTGACGCGCGTCGAAAACCGCGCGGTGGAGTTGATCCTGGGAGACGGCGATTTCGCCGCGCGCTACCAGAATTTTGTAGGTCATTACCAGGAGATTCGAAAGGAGTCTCCCGACGCGGGCACGTTCGACTTGCGCTTGGACGACCGCATCACCGCCAGGAAATAGTGTCATGCCGGAAAAACAGGTATTTGCAGCGGGACTGGACGCGGGCAGCCGCACGACCCGCCTCGTGGTCTGCGCTTTCGAAAAAGGCCGCCTGCGCTTCCTGGGAAGCGCCGCCGTCGAATCGCAAGGCTGGGTCAAGGGCAGGATCGCCGACCAGAGAGCCGTGACCGATTGCATTGTCGCGGCCCTCCGGGAAGCCGAAACCGTGTCCGGGGTCTCGGTGGGCTCGGTCGTCGCCGGAATCGGCGGACTTGCCGTGCGCGGCCACAACGCCCACGGCGCGCTCGAGCTCGGCTACTTGCGCGAGGTGGACCAGAGCCACGTGAATCGCGTTCTGGACCACGCCTCCCGCGTGCAGATGCAGGACGACCGCATGTTGCTGCACCTGTTCCCGCAGGATTTCGTGGCGGACGGTCACGCCGGCTACCGCGATCCCCGAAAAATGCTGGCCGCCCAGTTGGAGGTCAACGTCCACCTCATCACCGCTTCCGAGCAGGAGCACACCGCCCTCGTCGGAGCCATCAACCAGGCCCATCTCCTGGTGGAGGAAACCGTCTTTGAGGCGCTGGCGGCGTGTTACGCGGCCGTGCTGCCGGAGGAACGCCGCCAGGGCATCGCGGTGGTGGACATCGGGGCCCATTCCACGGAAATGGCCGCATACTACGGCGACGGCATGTACCTGGCTTCCACCGCGCCCATCTGCGGCGATCATTTCACGGCGGACCTGGCACAGGCCCTCCGTGTGAGCTTCGACGAAGCCGAAACCGTCAAGGTCGACTTTGGCGGCGCGCTGGCCAAATCCTGCCAGGCCAATACCTGGGTGGAGTTGCCCACGCCGGATAATCGCGAGCGCCGCGAAACCACCTGCGCGTTTGTCAACCAGGTGCTGGAAGCCCGCTGCGAAGACCTTTTCCGCTTCGTGCATTCCGAATTAGTGCGCGTGGGCATGGAGCACGCCCTTCTGGGAGGCGTGTTTCTCACCGGAGCGGCGGCCCGGCTGCCCGACCTTTGCGATGTCGCCGCGCGCGTTTTGCAGTGCCAGACGCGTTATGGCCTGGCTGTGGGGATTGAGGATTGGCCGGACGCCTTGAACGATCCGGAATGGTGCGTGGCCGCCGGGCTGGCCATGTATTCGGCCAAGTTGAAGGCCCAGGCCGAGCGTCAGCGCGCAACGGCCGGCTGGCTCGGTAAGATTCTGAAGTAGGTGAGGCAAGCACATGGATAATCTGAAATACGAAATCGAGGAAGAAACGCGCACCGGCGCCCGGATCAAGGTGATCGGAATCGGCGGCGGCGGCTGTAACGCCGTGTCGCGCCTGGTTCGCGACGGGCTCGGCGGCGTCGAATTCCATGCTATGGACACCGACCTTCAGGCCCTTTCGGCCTGTCTGGTTCCCCACAAGCTGCAACTGGGCGCGCGCATCACCAAAGGCTTGGGCGCCGGGTCCAACGCCGAAATCGGCCGCCAGGCCGCACTCGAAAACACCGACGACATCGTCGAGTTGCTGCAAGGCGCCGACATGGTCTTCGTCTCCGCCGGCTTGGGCGGCGGCACGGGAACCGGCGCCACCGGGGTCGTCGCCTCGCTCGCCAAGGAACTCGAAGCTCTCACCGTCGCCGTGGTCACCAAGCCCTTCGCCTTCGAAGGTCCGCGGCGCACGCGCATGGCCGAGGAGGGCCGCCGCGCCCTGGCGTCCTGCGTCGACGCGGTCATCACCATCCCCAACGAGCGGCTGCTTGCGCTCGCCCCGCGCGGCGCCAGCTTCTTCGACGCCTTCAAGCTGGCCGATGACATGCTCCGCCAGGCCGTGCAGGGCATCAGCGACATTATCAATACCACCGGCACGATCAACCGCGACTTCTCCGACATCAGGGCGGTCATGGCGGGCGCCGGCTACGCCATGATGGGCACCGCCGTGGCCAATGGCCAGAACGCCGCCGTCGAAGCCGCCCGGCAGGCCATCAATTGCCCGTTGCTGGAGGATACCCGCATCACCGGCGCCGGCAGAATCCTCATCAACCTCACGGGATCGAGCCAACTGAGCTTTCACGAAGTCAACGAAGCCTGCGCCCTCGTCCGCGAGGCCGCCGAATCCGAAGACGCCCAACTGAACTTCGGTGTGATCCTGGACGAATCCATGGGAGATTCCGTCAAGGTCACCGTGATCGCCACCGGCGTCCTGTCCGAGAGCGTGTCCATTTCGGAAGGCCGCGTGTCTGCGCCCGTGGTCACCGCCCCGCCGCCGGAACCGCCGCCGCCCATGCCGCTGCCGGAACCGGAGCCCGAACCCGAGCCCATGCTAATCGCCGATACCGAGCCACCCCTCGATCTCGAAGACCTGGACACGCCCGCCTATCTCCGCCAAGGCCGCCTCCTGAATTAGTGCAAGTGGGGCGGGCCGGGGTACCCACTGCCTACGTGGGGCCGCCTGCCTTCTTGCCTTATCCGTGTTTATCCGCGTTCATCCGCGGCCACTAATCTTCTCGGCCGCCAGTTCCGTCACCGCCAACGGTATAATCTCCCCCTCCACGCCGCCAATCACCTTGGCCGTGTGAGCGAAAGCCACCGGATCCCCCGTCACGAAGTGAACCACGCGCCCTTGCGCCTCCCCATGCGGCGTCCCTTCAAACGCCTTGCTCACCACTTCGGCCGTCGCTTCCGCGCTGTCCACCAACGTGACGCTCGGACCCACTTCGTCTTGCAGCACGCCTCGCAACAGCGGGTAATGCGTGCATCCCAGGATCAGCGCGTCCATCTCCGGACGCCCGCTCAGGTATTGCCGCACCAGCAGCCGGGCTTCGGCCGAATCCACCAGGCCTTCTTCCACTACGTGCACCAGCATGGGGCACGCTTGCGCCCACACCCGCAGCCCGCGCGCTTCCAGGCGCCGCTGATACGCGCGGCTGCCGATGGTCCCCTTGGTCCCGATCACGCCCACGCTCCCCGAGCGCGTCACGCGCCCCGCCGCTTCCACGCCTGGGTCGATTACGCCCCACACCGGAACCGCGCGCCGCTCCACCAGCGCCGGCAGCGCCACCGCGGAAGCCGTGTTGCACGCCACCACCAGGCCTTCCACGCCCATGCCGCACAGGAAATCCGCAATCCCCGTGGCGAACTCCACCACCATTTCCGGAGGCTTGCGCCCGTAGGGCACGCGCGCCGTGTCGCCCAGATAGACGAAATCGCGGCGCGGCATGCGCCGGCGCAGCGCCTGCAGAACGGTCAGGCCGCCCACGCCGGAATCGAAGACGCCGATGGCGTGGCTCAGCGGGTTTTTCGAGGTCATCTCCTTTCATTGTGCACGCTCGGGACCACTCGGCGTGCGATAATCGAGGTTCCCATGCGAGCCCGCGTTTTTGTTACGTTGAAGTCCACCGTCCTGGACCCCCAAGGTCAGACCGTCCGCTCGGCCCTCCAAGGCCTCGGCTATCCCGCCATCGAGGACGTCCGCCAGGGCAAGTACTTCGAGATCGCCATCGCCGCCGGCGCCGCGCCCGAGCAAGCCCGTAAGGATATCGAGACCATCGCTCAAGACGTCCTCGCCAACCCCGTCATCGAAGACTACCGCATCGAAATCCTGGACTAATCCCCGGCCCCCGGCCCCTGGCCCCTGGTCCCCCTTTTCCGCCGCGCCTATAATATTCCTATGTGTGGAATTGTCGGATACATCGGTAACCACAAAGTCGTGCCGATCATACTGGACGGCCTCCGCCGCCTGGAATACCGCGGCTATGATTCGGCTGGGCTGGCCGTCTATTGCGGCGATGGCCGGATCGAGGTCCGCCGCGCCCAGGGTAAGCTGCGCAATCTGGAGGACGCCATCCGCATGAACCCCCTCGACGGGTCTTGCGGTATCGGCCACACTCGCTGGGCCACTCACGGCCGTCCTACCGAAGAGAACGCCCACCCCCATCGCGACTGTCACGGCGACGTGGTCGTCGTCCACAACGGCATCGTCGAGAACTATCTGTCCCTGAAGCAGCGCCTCCAATCCGAAGGCCACGTCTTCAAGACCGAAACCGATACCGAAGTCATCGCCCACCTCATCGAGGAGCGCCTGAACGGCAACCTCGAGGAAGCCGTTCGTGCGGCCGTGAAGCAGATCTCCGGCGTGTTCGCCCTGGCCGCCATCTCGCGCTCCGATCCCAACAAGATCGTGGCCGCGCGCTCCGGGCCGCCCGTGGTCATCGGCATCGGCGACAACGAGTACTTCGTCGCTTCCGACGTCCCCGCCATTCTCAGCCACACCCGCGACATGTTTTTCCTGGCCGATGGCGATATAGCCGTGCTCACCCCGGGCGGCGTCCGCTTGAGCGATTTCGACGGACACCCCGTCAGCCGCCAGGTCTCTCATATTCTGTGGGACCCCATCATGGCGGAAAAGGGCGGCTACAAGCATTTCATGCTCAAGGAGATCTTTGAGCAGCCGCGCGCTGTGCGCGATACCACGCTGGGGCGCGTGGGACAGGAGACCGGCCGCATTTTCCTGGATGAAATGGATATCCGCCCCGAAGAGTTCGCGCGCTTTCGCCAGGTCAAGATCGTCGCTTGCGGAACCAGTTGGCACGCCGCGCTCGCCGGCAAGTTCATGATCGAAAAGCTGGCCCGCCTGCCCGTCGAGGTCGATTACGGCAGCGAATTCCGCTATCGCGATCCCATCGTGTCCGAAGGCTCCCTCACCGTCGTGGTTTCGCAATCGGGTGAAACCGCCGACACCTTAGCCGCCCAGCGCGAAGCCAAACGCAAAGGCTCCAAGACGCTGGCCATCTGCAACGTGGCGGGATCCATGATCACTCGCGAATCCTCCGGCGCCATCGTCACCCACGCCGGTCCCGAGATCGGCGTGGCCTCCACCAAAGCCTTCACCTGCCAGTTGACCGCCCTCTTCATCCTGGCCATGTACCTTGGCCAGGCTAACGGCAGCCTGGACGAGGCCGTATCCCGCTGCCTGGTTCAGGAACTGCTGCGGATTCCTGGCAAGCTTGAGACCATCCTCTCTGGCGATGCGCTGTACGAAGAGCTGGGCCGGGATCTGCACCGCGCCTCCGACTTCCTCTTCCTCGGCCGTGGCGTGCATTTCCCCATCGCTCTCGAAGGCGCGCTCAAGCTGAAGGAGATCTCCTACATCCACGCCGAAGGGTATCCCGCCGGGGAAATGAAGCACGGGCCCAACGCCCTCATCGACGAAAAACTGCCGGTGGTGGTCGTTGCCACGCACGAAGCCGGCAACGCGGAGAGCCGCATCCTTTACGAAAAAACGCTCTCGAATATCCAGGAAGTGAAGGCCCGCGAAGGCATCGTTTTGGCGCTCGTCACCGAGGGCGACCGGGAGGTTCGGAAAATCGCGGACCACGTCGTCGAAATCCCGCCCTCCCATGAACTTCTCGCGCCCATCCTGGAAATCGTGCCGCTGCAGCTCCTGGCCTATCACATCGCCGTGCGCCGCGGCTGCGACGTCGATCAGCCTCGCAATCTCGCCAAGAGCGTGACTGTCGAATAGCGCGGCCCCTGCTACGCTGGTGTCAGATGCCCGAACCCGAGGGGATTCTCGACCTTCAAGGCCTCCAAAGCTCCCTGTTCTTCGAGACGCCCGAAGAGACTTACGCGCGTGTGTTCCATGAGTTGAAGCCGCGTACGCCGATACCCAAGCTCCAGGTGGAGTTTTGCCGCTTCGCCAATGCCGACAGCTTCATCCGTCTGGAAGACGGAAAGCTCTGCGTGCGCATTTCCGATCTGCTGGAGGGCGCGCCCGCGCCGGTGCTGGAAGCGCTGGCGCACATTCTTCTGGGCAAGCTCTATCGCAAGGCCATTCCTCGCGTGTATTCCCACCGCTACCGGTTGTACTTGAACCGTCGCGATGTGCGGCGTCAGGCCCAACTGGTGCGGCAGATTCGCGGGCGCAAGTATATTTCCGGACCCCGCGGCGAAAATCACGACCTCGAAGAGATTTTCGAGCGCCTCAACCGGCAGTTCTTCAACGGCTTATTGGGGAGGCCGCTGTTAGGCTGGAGCCGCCGCGCCTCGCGCGCCATGCTGGGGCATTTCGATCCCTCCCACAACGCCATCGTGATCAGCCGCATCTTCGACCGGCCGCTCACGCCGCCGGCCGCCCTGGAGTACGTTATGTTCCACGAAATGCTGCACCTGCGCTATCCGGTCGACCACAGCCGATCGCGCCGCCGGGTCCACACGCGGGAATTCAAGGAGGCGGAAAAAGCGTTCCCTGGATTGAAGGAAGCAAAAGAGGCGCTCAAACGGCTGTGAAACCGAGCCGCGAACGTAAGAGAGCGGTTCTTACCCGACTGCCCTTCGCAAACCCTCAGGCCCCCATGGCCGAAGGCGCCAGGCTCCTCAGCTCCAGACGCATCGCATCGAACCTCTTGACCAGGTCCGAAACATCCACGCCGCTGAGGCCCCATCGATAAAAGATCAGGCGCACATTCACCACGGCCATCCCCAACGCGAACGATGTTTGCTGGTGGATCAGCACGGAGGCAAGGTCGGGCCGGTCAAGCTGCGATTGCAACATCAGAACCCTCACCGCCGTGCAGACGCGCCGGAAATCGCTCTCCAGGCCGCGCAGGTAGCCCCGGAAAATCTGGCAACGCTGCGCGCGCAGCTTGGCTTCCATTCGCGGAGAGTAACCCGGCTGCGTTCGCAGATGCTCCAGATCGCGCCCATCCAGCAGATGCAGCATCGGCCGGTAACGCTCCACCGATAGTTCCGTGATCCACTGGGCGTCGAGCGGTAGCTCGACTCCCGCCGAAACCACTTTGCGCACCATCGCAAACAGAGCCCCGAACAACGCCAGGGTAACCACAATCGAGACAGTGATCACATCCATAAAGGGCGAGCTTTCTTCGTCAAATCTTATCTTATGGCAGTTTTAATGGAAATGCAACAGGATTCACGGAAATATTTATTACGATAACACTGCCTTAACTGTGGATAATACCTTGGATTTAACTAAAGTTAACACCCTATTTCCGCGCGGTCCCTAACAAGGCGGCATTTATCGAGTCCAACTGCGAAAGGATGTGCCCCTCCTGCTCTGGGCCGATCCACGGCTGCTTCACGCGCACCTCCTCTCCGTCCCGCGTGAGCAGGAAAAACCACGCCAGAAAGCACATGCCGGATAACGCCGCCATGGCGGAGTTCAGCTCGTCGAGATTCTTGACGCCGAAAACGCTGTGGAAGAGCAGGTGCAGCGTGCTGCTGAGAAAGAATACCGTGTAAATCACCGCGTGGACCACCACATTTCGAGACAGGGGTACGGCGTACCAGCTCAGCAGAAACATCATGAAAAGTAGGAAGATAACAAGGCTGCAATCGATGCCGCGCTCGCCCGCGGTGAGGTATGCCACCCCCTTGGAAATTTGGGGCGTTTGCGGGGTGATGCGCGGCAACAGGGCCAGCGCCGAAATCGTTACCGAGACGATGATTCCAACGTACATCGCCCACCGGCCAAGACTGTATAACCCCTTGTGCCTCGCCAGAATGAGGCGGTAGAGCTCGAAAACCATTGCAATATAGAAGAACCATTCCACCGGCTGCGTGGCTTCCCAAATATAGAAGTACTCTTTGGAATTCGGAAGGAGAAAAATCAGGCTGGCGGAACAGGGAATCGGAACAATCAGGGCACCAAAGAAGGCCGGGTATCTTCGGTATAGACCTGTTTTCAGTAACTTAATGGCCGCCAGACCCGCGGCCAGGGTCGCTATCGCGGGAAGAAACGAATCAAGCGCGACGCCAAACATAGAAAATACTCGCACCTGAGTCTAACACCCGGCGCCCGCCCTCAAGCTATAAAATCGGCGCAATTACCGCACGTTTGGGCACGGGTTGCAGGTTGGGATCGACCCTACGGCCCGGCCGGTATTGGTCGAGGCCACAAACGCAAAAGCCATCAGTGCCAGCAGAATAAGCCGTTTCATGGATAGTATCTCCTTGTTTCCCTAAGTTAATAGCGTTGAAATTGGCGCAATTACCGCACGTTCGGGCACGGGTTGCAGGTTGGGATCGACCCTACGGCCCGGCCGGTGTTGGTCGAGGCCACAAACGCAAAAGCCATCATTGCGAGAAGAATAAGCTTTTTCATGGATAGTATCTCCTTGTTTCCCTAAGTTAGTAATTGAAGTCCTATACTAGCCGGAATAGTACTGCCATAAGTGATTCTACACTAAGGTTTTCCAAAACCAGAACAGCCGTAATGTAAAATGTGCAGGATTCTCAGGCGGGTTGCGTAGGCGCTTTAGCCTTTGGGGATGCCAATGAACCTTAGAAGTGGGGCGGATGCCCCCAGGGGTGCCCTCTGGGCCCGCGCGACCCACTGGTCGCGCTCTTGCGACAGTCGCGGCTAGGCCGTCGTGTCGCTACCTTGCTTCAGTCGAATTGCCGAACTCCGGCTTTGAGTACGCCGCGCCCAGTCCCAGATCGCAGCCGTTCCCACCACTTGCCCAACCAGGTCGATGTCCATCGGATACCGGAAGACCGCCGGCTTCTGGTGGGATGAGGGATGCGGCAGCACAATCAGCCGGTCCTCCGTGAGGTCGCACCATCCGCACACGTAGCCCCCACGGTGCTCGAAAAAATAGATAGGCCGTTCCGTCTCGTTCGCCCAGTTCGTCGCCGCGATGCGCGCACGGGCGTCGATCAAAACCAGAGATCCCGGATGCAGAATCGGGTACATCGACCGGTCCGCCAAACCAATCAGCCCATAACAGTAATGGTGCGGTTCCGCACAGTCTAAGAAGCGCAGGGGCGTGCTTCCCCAACTGTGCAGCAGATGGCTCAGAAAGGTCGTCTTGTTCGGGTCGATCTCAAAATCCGCGGGACACGGCACGGCCGTCTTCGCCACGGGCGGCTTGATCTGAAACACGTGCGTCGCCGCCAGCCCTGTTCGCGACGCCGCCGCCATCATTTGATCGGGTGGCGCTCCGTACCACGCCAGCACTTCGTCGAAATCCAGCCGGTAGATGGCGCAAAGCGCGTAGAGCCGGTAAATCGACGGCGCCGTGCCCTTGTTCTCGATGTCCGCCAGGCGGCTCAGCGCAATGACGAATTCGGAGTTGCCGAGGTGCTTCGCGATCTTCTGGCTGGCTTCCTCAACTTCGCGATACGTCAGCTTCAGGCGCTCGCGAGTCTGCTTCAACTTCAGCCCCGCACGCTCCATGGTATGATCCTCGCAGTACGTTGGCCGGCCGCTCCGGCCTTTGGAAAAAATCGAATATGAATCGGAACCGGAATTGTACCCCATTTCATGGATATTTGCACCTTTTTGTTCCGAAATTGGAACACGGCCATTTCGCGGGCTTCCCGCGGGCCAGGGAGACGCGTTGAGAATCGTCGTGGGGATCTCCGGCGCCAGCGGCGCAATCTACGGATTGCGCCTGTTGGAACGTCTGCGAATTCACCAATCTGTGGAAATTCACCTCATCCTGTCTCGTTCCGGCGAGAAGACCGTGTTCCTGGAGACCGGGAAAACTGCCGCGGACGTTCGCAAGATGTCCAATTACTGGTATCCCCTGGAAGATATCGGCTGCCGGCTGGCCAGCGGCTCCTATCCGACTGACGCCATGGTGATCGCCCCCTGCTCCATCCACACCATGTCCGCCATCGCCCAAGGCATCAGTTCCAACCTCATGGTGCGTGCGGCGGACGTCGCTTTGAAGGAAAGGCGTAAGCTGATCTTAGTCGTTCGTGAAAGCCCTTTCCACTTGGGACATTTGAAAAATATGACTGCTCTGGCTGAAATGGGAGCCATAATTGCGCCCCCAATTCCCGGCTTTTATCACCACCCGAAAACCGTCGCGGAGATCGTCGATCAAAGCCTGGATCGCGTGCTGGACCTGATCGGCTTGCCGGACCCGTCCATACGGCGGTGGGAAGGCGGCCCCGCATGAGCGCCAAATCGGCGCGCCCCGCGTCCTACGCTTTCCAGGGAGAGCGCGGCGCCTTCAGCGAAGAAGCCGCGCGCATCCTGCTGGGTCCCAGCCCTCTCCGCGCACTGCCTTGCGTGCGATTCGAAGAGCTTTTCCTTGCGCTCAAGGAAGGCCGCGCCGCGGCGGCCGTGGTTCCCATCGAGAACACCCTGGCGGGCTCCGTTCACGAGAACTACGACCACTTGCTGAACTTCAATTTCCCCATCGTGGCCGAAACCAGCGTGCGCATCGTCCACAATCTGATCGCCTTGAAAGGCGTTCCCTTTTCTAAGATTAGACGCGCATTTTCCCATCCCGTCGCGCTCAATCAGTGTTTGAATTTCTTCACCCGCAACCCGCGGATTGAACGCGTTCCTTTTTATGACACCGCCGGCAGCGTCAAAATGATTGTGGAACAAGGACTTACGGATGCCGCGGGCATCGCTTCGTCGGTCGCCGCCGAAATATATGGCGGCCGAATCCTTCGCAAGTCCATTGAAGACGACCGGCAGAATTTTACCCGCTTTTTCCTTCTGCGCACCCCCCAATACGCGCGCCGCCATCCTATTCCGGCCGCCGCCCATGCGCATTGGAAGACTTCCCTGGTGTTTAGCACGCGCAACGTTCCCGGTACGCTGTTCCGGGCCCTGAGCGCCTTCGCCCTCCGCGATCTGAACCTGGACAAGATCGAATCGCGGCCGTTGCGCGGAAAGCCCTGGGAGTACCTCTTCTACGCGGACTTTGTGGGCCGCATGGACACTCCCAACGCTCGCAACGCCCTGCACCATCTCGCCGAATCGGCCGACTTCGTGCGCGTTCTGGGTTGCTATCCCCGAGGCGCCTGACACGCATTCACCGAAAAATAAAAATATTTCGCTCCATCCCCTCAGCAACTTGCAGTCCTACGCTCCGCTGAACCGCCCCGCGCGCCGGCTACTCTGGAGTCGCCATGGCAACCTACGCACAAGTGAACGCCAATCGCCTCAACGCGCAACGCTCAACCGGTCCGCGCTCCGATGAGGGTAAGGCCGCCTCCCGCTTCAATGCCCTGAAACACGGCATTGACGCTCGATCCCTCGTGATCCCCGGCGAAGACCCCGCCCATCTCGAAGCCCTCGCGCTCGAGTATTTCGGGCAATGCGACCCCGTCGGCGCCCTGGAGCGCTACCTCGTGGAAACCCTCGTCCACGACGACTGGAACCGCCGCCGCTATACCCTCATCGAGTCCCAAATCCTCCAGGAATCCCCCGACGCGTTTACCGGCAAAGCCGCCCAGCAAATCTCCCGCCGCCTCGCGTCCACCGAGCGCAGCTACTTCCGCGCCCTGAAGGAGTTGCGCCGCGCCCAAAAAGAACGCAAGGCGCAACAAGAGGCGCAAGCCGAGCACGCCGAAGCCGCCGCCGAACCCGAAATTGGCTTCGTTCTCCCAATTCCGCAGCCGAGTGGCGCAGGCGCTCCCGCCTGCCGCGCCGAGACTCGTCTCGGCGCTTGCTCCGCCCCTCAAGCCGTCTTATCCTTGGCGTAGCACAGCGAATTCAGATCGCATTCGGCGCATTTCGGGTTGCGGGCCTGGCATAAGGCGCGTCCGTGCAGGATCAACTCGTGCGAGAACAGAATCCACTTGTTCTGTGGGACCGTTTTCATGAGGTCCTGCTCGATCTTCACCGGGTTTGTGTTCTTGGTGAGGTCCAGTCTCGCGGCAAGCCGCTGGACGTGTGTGTCCACCACGATCCCCGACGCGATGCCGTACGCCGTCCCCAGAACCACATTGGCGGTCTTGCGCGCGGCGCCCGGAATCGTCAGCATTTCCTCCATCGTTCGAGGGACTTGGCCGCCGAACTCGGCCACCACCTTCTTGGCCGCGCCGATAAGCGACTTCGCCTTGTTATTGAAGAAGCCCGTTCGGTGAATGTCGTTCGCCAGAACTTCCTGACGCACGGAAGCGAAGTCCATCGGCGTGGGGTACTTGGCGAACAGCCCCGGCGTGACCTCGTTGACCAGTTTATCGGTGCATTGCGCGGAAAGAATCGTGGCCACCAGCAACTGCCATGGATTCTCATGGCGGAGCGCGCACGTCGCGCCGGGGTACATCTTTTCGAGCCGCCGCAGAATTTCGGACATCCGCGCCTGCCGCTCCGCTGCGTTCTTCGGTCGTTTCACGTAAGCTCGTACTAGGTCATGCGAGATCGGCTTCTTTTGCTTGGCGCGGCTCTGGCCGCTTTTGGGGCTTCTCTTTTCTCGGGCTTTCATTTTGACGATTATGCCATTTTCTCCCGTCCCGTTTTGACCTCGTCCTCCCAACCGTTGACGGACCTCACTTTCCGGGTGAATTACCTGGTGGGTGGCCGCGACCCGTTCACGTACCACCTGGTCAGCCTGGCTCTCTACTTGGGCGCTGTCCTGCTGGCGTATGCCTGCCTGCGCCGGCTCCTCCCGGAACGCGCGGCCCTGGCCGCCGCCGCGGTGTTCGCCATCCATCCCATCCAGACGGAGGCGGCCGATTATATTTACGCGCGCGGTGAGCTGCTGGGAGCCCTGTTCTGTTTCGCCGCATTGCTGGCATGGCTAAACGGCCGCCGCTGGTTCGCCGTCCCCTGGTTCGCCGCCGCCGTCCTGTCCAACGAACACTGCGCCGCGTTCCCCCTGCTCCTCCTGTTGTTCCCGGTGGGGCAGGCGCTTCCGCCTGCCAACCCGTGGCGCCGCCGCATCCCCCTCCTCGCCATGTTCCTCCTCTCCCTCGCCGCCTTATTCCGCCTGATCTACGCGCCACGCGGTGTCCTAATCGCTCCCGGCAAATATTTCCTGGCCGAAGGCCCCGCCATCTTTCGATATCTGCGCTTGCTGGCCTTCCCCTACGGATTCACCGTGGATCCCGACGTCCACGTTCCCGCGCTGTGGTTGGGCGCGCTGGCTTGGGCGGCCATTCTGGCTGCCGCCGTCCGAGCGTGGCGATCGCGTGCGTCCGGCTGGACCCTCTGGCTCCTTGCCGGCCTCGTCCTGCTGCTGCCGGGTTCCTCCGCTCTGCCGGCGGCGGAGCTCTACGCCGACAGCCGCATGTTCCTCCCCATGCTGGCATTCGCCGCGGCCGCGGGATTGCTGTTAACGCGCGTCAAGACCCGGGCGCTGGCGGCCGGCGTAGCGATTGTACTCACGCTGCTGAGCGTGGTGCGCACCACCGTATGGTTTAGCGACCGCTCGTTGTGGCAGGAGGCCGTGCGACGAGCTCCGGAGAAAGTGCGTCCCAAGGTCCAGCTCTCGCGCGATCTTCCCGCCACGGACGCTCTCGAACTGTTGCAGCGGGCCCAGAATGAGGCCCCGCACGATCCTTCGGTCCCCGCGGAAATGGGAAAGGTGCTGCTCCAGGAGCGTCAGGTAGACCCCGCGCTCATCGAGTTCGGTCAGGCGCTAAAGCTCGATCCCAACAACGCCGAGTACTACAACGATCGCGGCGTGGCGCTCGTGCTGTCGGGGCTGCCGGAACGCGCTCGCGCGGATTTCGGGCGCGCCCTGGAGATCGATCCCACCCTCACCGAGGCTACTGAGAACCTGCGGAAGCTCCCCCCGGCGCAGTGATCTGCAACAGGGGCTGCGCGAATTGCCAGTCGGGAAGCTCGTAAGCCTTCAGCTTCGTCGTGAGCGACGTCGTCAGGTCCTTGGATTCCTCCGGACCGAGGGTGGTGGTGAAGGAGAACCCGGCTACGGCTTGTCCGGATTTGTCCCCGCGACCCACGATGGCGACGCTGCCGGAGAGGCCGGCGATCTCGTCGTCGGCGTGATTGGTGATGACGAACTTGACGATCGACTTATCCTTGTTCTTGGGATCTTCCGCGAAGCGTATTCCCGAGATCTCGATGAACTTCTGGAAGGGGTTGGCCTTGGCGTCGGGCGCGGGCACTGGAATATCCAGGGCGGACGACGCTTGACTGGACCCGCTCGGCGCGTGCGACCCGACCAGCCAATAGACGCCGAAGACCAGTCCGCCGAACGCCAGCGTGAAGACAATCGCCAGCAGCCATGTCGGCAGCGTCATGCCGCGCGGCGGCGGAGGCGGCGCGTCCCATGGAGAGGCCTGCGGCTCCGAGGCCGGCGGCGGCGCATAGGCGCGC
>OBLW0100000240.1_pt1 | contig 46833 bp, 37 predicted proteins | sample 1520161 | NCBI WGS metagenome assembly OBLW01 (sample SAMEA3539309, study PRJEB22396) | soil metagenome | biome: tundra; feature: field; material: soil | place: USA | collected 2010-05 | depth 0.15 m
GGATCGGACAGGCCCAATGATCCCTGCTTGAACCGCATCATTTGCAGAACCGAAGCCATTGCCGTTTCCTCTGACACTCAGATTCTAATCACACTTCGGCTGAATTGGCCTTCAATTCCCTGGTGGTCTGTCACGCCGGTTGACGGCGTTGAGGGAATGCAAGTCTGGGGTCGCCGTGCCAGTTGATGATAAATCGCTCATTACCGCGCGAGTACTTTGAACCCGGTCCCTTGACACTCCCCCCATTCCTAGAATCCGGACAGGACCGCAACTTTGGTCCAAAAGCCAACCTTCTGCATCTAAAATAGTTAGGTAGAATGAATCGGAAGCGGTTTCTTCCCCCGGCTGCCGCCGTTGGACGGAGACACCGGATAACACCGTCTAGACCTATTAACTATGCCTGCTGACCCCCATATCGGGAATCGCGAACGCGAAATCCTGACCGCCATTGTGGAGACCTTTATCACCACGGGTGAGCCTGTCGGATCGCGCACCCTCGCGCGCTCCAACCGCGAAGGGCTCAGCCCCGCCTCCATCCGGAACGTGATGGCCGATCTTTCCGATGCCGGTTTCCTTGAGCAGCCGCATGCCTCCGCCGGCCGCGTCCCCACGACCGAGGCCTACCGTTACTACGTCGAACAGATCTCCGGCACCGCGCGCCTGGCGCCCCAGGAAGAAACCATGATCTCCGATTCGCTCGCCGGCATCACCGACGTACAGGAGTTCATGGAGCGCACCTCGCACGTGCTCTCGCTGATTTCGCGCAACGTAGGAGTGACAGTGGCAACGAGCGGTCCGAAGAACGCGCTGGAGCACGTATATTTCTCGCGCCTCGGCGACCAGAAAGTTCTGGCCGTGCTCGTGACTCGTTCCGGCCTGGTGCGCGACCGCGTGCTGCGTCTCGATCTATCGCAGTCCGATCTCGACGTGGCCGCCCGCTACATCAACGAAAATTTCCGCGGCTGGACCATGGAGTCTATGCGCTCCGAACTCGCTCGCCGCCTGGAGCAGGAGCGTAGCGAGTACGACCGCCTGATGAACTCGATCGAGCAGCTCTACAAACAAGGTGCGCTGGCGGCCGAGCACGGATCGCAAGTCGTCTTCGTAGAAGGCGCAGCGAACCTCGTCACTGGCGAGCAGGACCGGCAGCGTCTGCAGGAGATGCTCAAGACGCTGGAGGAAAAAGAGAAAGTCGTCCAGCTTCTCGGCGCCTACCTCGACGTGAAGCAGGAGGCGGTCCGTGTCGTCATCGGACTCGACCAGGCCCTGCCGTCGATGCAGAATTTTGTGCTCATCGGAGCCCCCGCGCACGCTGGCAACGAAGTCATGGGTTCGCTGGCCGTGATTGGACCCACGCGCATGGATTATCAGCACACGATCACCGCGGTCTCTTATATCGCGCGTCTATTCGACAAGATCCTAAATGAATCGGAGTAATGAACACGCTGTTATGAAGAAAGCAAAATCGGAAACGGAAATGGCAGGCCTTGATCTGGAACACGAACTTCCTCCCGCGAACGGCGATGAACGCCCTTCAGAAACCAGTGCGAGCGGAACGCCGTTCGAGGAAGCATCCGGTCCTGGAACAGAATTGCAAAAGCTGAAGGCCGAGCGCGACTCCTTGCTCGACCGGCTGGCACGCGCCCAGGCCGAGTTCGAAAACGCTCGTCGCCGTGCCACTAAAGAGCAGCAGGACTTCCGCGACTATGCGGCGGCCGATGCGATCAAGACCTTGCTCCCGGTCATCGACAGCTTCGAGCGCGCCCTGCAGGTCGAGTCGGAGCCTGGCGACTTCCGCAGTGGCGTCGAACTCATCTACAAGCAGTTGCAGGATGCCCTGGCGAAACTCGGGGTGCGCGCCATTCCCGCCAAGGGCGAGCAATTTGACCCGCATGTTCATGAGGCGATCGAGATGGTGGAAACCTCCGACGCGGCCGACCACGAGGTAATTGGGGAATTACAGCGCGGCTACAAAATCAAAGATCGCCTGCTGCGCCCGGCAATGGTCAAGGTCGCAAAGAATCCCTGAAGATCAGGATGGCGCGAAGCACGCAACCGCCCGGCCCCAGCTTGCCCCCCATTTGTATTTTGATGAAAGGTTTACTCTGACCACGAACGCAAAACGCGATTACTACGAAGTGCTGGGTGTGACCCGCACGGTTACGGAACAGGAACTCAAGAGCGCCTATCGCAAGCTCGCGCTGCAGTTTCATCCTGACCGCAATCCCAACAATCCGGACGCGGAAGAAAAATTCAAGGAAGTCAGCGAAGCCTATGCCGTGCTCGCCGATACCGACAAGCGCGCCGTCTACGACCGCTACGGCCACGCCGGCCTCGGAGGCGGCTCCGGGCAGGCTGCCGGCTTCGATCCCACCGTCTTTCAGGACTTCAGCGACATCTTCGGTGAATTCTTCGGCTTCGGCGACATGTTCGGCGGTGGCGCCAGTGGCCGCCGCCGCAACCGGGTTCAGCGCGGCGCCGATCTCCGCGAGGACCTGACCCTCGAGTTTGAGCAAGCGTTCTTCGGCACGGAGTCCCAAGTTACGGTTCGCCGCCACGAGGCCTGCGAAGACTGTCGCGGCTCCGGTTCGGCGCCAGGGAAGGGCCCCACCACTTGCCGCTCCTGCAACGGCCACGGTCAGGTCCGCTATCAGCAGGGATTCTTCAGCATCGCTCGCACCTGTCCCGCCTGCCAGGGCACAGGCAGCGTCATCACCGATCCTTGCCCAAAATGCAAAGGCGAAGGCCGCATTCTGCGCCAGCGAACCGTAGACGCCAAGGTCCCCGCGGGCGTCGAAGACGGAACGCGAATTCGCTTTTCCGGAGCGGGCGAAGTCGGCGCCTTTGGCGGCCCAGCCGGAGATTTGTACGTAGTGCTGCACGTGAAAGAGCACGCCTTCTTCGCGCGCGAAAACAACGACCTGCACTGCGTAGTTCCGATATCGGTAACCCAAGCTGCCATGGGCGCGGAGATTCGCGTGCCCACCATGGACGGCGAGCATACGCTGAAGATTCCCGACGGCACACAACCTGGCTCAACATTTCGCATCCGCAATAAAGGCGTGCCCGTGTTGAACGGACACGGCAAAGGCGATTTGTACGTCGAGGTTCGCGTCCAGGTCCCGACCAAACTGAACAAGCGCCAGAAAGAGTTGCTGCAAGAGCTCGACGCGCTCGCAAAGGTCGACAACCAGCCTTTGCTTCGCTCGCTGCTCGGCAAGATGAAGGACATGTTCGGCTAGCTCGCCAGCCGCGGAGCGGCGAAAGAATGCAGCCCACGGCGCAAGCCGTGGGGCAGCTTGCGCTGAACGGCCCGTGACGGTGCACGCTCCATCCCCATGACCCGCCGCCGATGGATCGCCGACGAAGTATCGGGCAACCACGCCGCCATTACGGGTGACCACGCCGAACACCTGGTGCGCGTTCTGCGCGCCCGTGTAGGACAGGAATTCGATATCGCCGCCGGTAACGTAGTGCGGCGCGGACGTATCGTGACGATCCAGGAGGGCCGAGTCGACTTCGAGTTAGGGGAGGAAGTCTGCACCGCACCCGCAGCCAACATCACCCTTCTGCTCGCCGTCTTCAAGTTCGACCGCATGGAATGGGCGATCGAAAAATGCACCGAGCTGGGAGTATCCCGAATCGTGCCCGTAATCGCAGGACGGACGGACGCACACCTGGCCTCCGCCGCAGCGAAACGCACCGAGCGCTGGCGCAGAATCGCGCTCCAGGCCTCCGAACAATCCCGCCGCGCCTGTCCGCCCGAGATCGCTGCTCCGATCAAGCTGCAAGAAGTGGCGCGCCTGACCGGCGGAGTCCTGCGGATTGTGCTAGCAGAGTCGCAACAAAAGACACTGCTGCGCGATGTTCTCGCCTCGCATCCTCCGGAAGGCGAGATTCTTCTCGCAATCGGTCCCGAGGGTGGTTGGGCTGAAGATGAGTTGCAACTCTTTCAGAAGGCTGGATGGGTCTCCGCTTCCCTCGGTCCGACGATTTTGCGCGCCGAGACCGCTGCCATCGCCGCCGCAGCCATCACAATTTCAGAACTCACTTAGCGTAGCGCCGCCGTCGCGGCGGTAGTCGGGCGGGCGACTCCGGCCGCCGCTCCATCCTCACCGGCAAGTGATATCCTGACCCCAATGCTGTCTTCGAAGTCTAACTCCCGTCCCACTCCATTTACTCCAGACGACCGGCAGCGCGAAGCGATCGAGCACGTCCACGGACCCATGCTGGTGGTCGCGGGCGCCGGCACAGGCAAGACTTCCGTGCTGACTCACCGCATTGAGCGCCTGGTCCGCGAAGGCCACGCTTATCCCCACGAGATTCTCGCCCTGACCTACACGAGGAATGCCGCCAACGAAATGCGCGACCGCGTGCGCAAGCTGCTGGGCGGCAAAGAAGTGAACGCTGCCACCTTCCACGACTATTGCCTCGACATGCTCAAACGCGTCCACAAGGATTTCGGCGTCCTCGACGACAAGGATCTCTGGATCTACCTGCGCCGCCGCATCCGCGAGCTGCGTCTCGAGCACTACGTCCGCGCGGCCAATGTTGCCCAGTTCCTGAACGACCTCCTGGAATTCGTCAGCCGCTGTCACGACGAGCTAGTCACGCCCCAAAAGTACGCGCAGTACGTGGAACGCCTGGAGCGCAAAGAAGTTCCCATCCCGCGCGTCGCGAAGTCCAAGAACGTCCTCGATGACGCCGAGGTTCTCGGCCGCTGCCGCGAAATCGCCCGCGTATTCACCACCATGGAGCGTTGGCTCAGCGAAGCGAATCTCGGCACTTTCAGCCACATGATCACCCGTGCGCATGCCTTGCTGCACAGCGACGAAAATGTCCTAGCAGAAGCGCGTGCCCGAGCCCGCTTTATTCTGGCCGACGAATTTCAGGACGCCAACTTCGCCCAGATCCAGATTCTCGCCCGCCTCGCTGGACCAGATGGCAACATCTTTGCCGTCGGAGATCCCGACCAGGCCATCTACCGCTTCCGTGGGGCGTCCAGCGCGGCCTTCGAGCTCTTCGATCGTCACTTTCCCAACGCTAAGCGAGTGGTCCTCGAGAAGAATCGTCGTTCGACCACGCCGATCCTCCGCAGCGCCTTCGCCCTGATCGACAAGAATCCCCCCGTCTTCGCCGGTCAACCCGACGCCGCATCGGCCTACCGCCGCGTGCCACTCCAGTCCGCCCGGGAGGAGGAAGCCGCAAAAGCAGGTGCGCAGCTTCCCAGCCCTCCGGTGTCGGTGGTGGTTCTAACCACCAAAGATACGGAGGGTCCCGACGTGGTCGGCTTCCTCCGCGACGCGCAAAGAAAGTCCAAGTGCAAATGGTCCGACTTCGGCATCCTCTACCGCTCTCACTACCAGCGCGACGACGTCGTACACGAACTGGCCGAAGCCGGAATCCCGTTCGTCATCGAGAGCATGGACATCTCCGATACTCCCGAAGCGCGCGATCTGTTCGCCTGCTTGAACGCGGTTGTGTCTGCCGGCGACGACGTCAGCTTGTTTCGGGTTGCGGCACTGGCGCGGTTTCACGTGAATCCAGAGCAGCTTCGCCAAGTGATGCGGTCCATTGCCCGCGACAATCGGGAAGGCCAGGTCGTCCCTCTTTCCGCAGCACTCGACAGAGTCGACGGCGGGGCCGATGTTCTCGCCGCTGTTGAGCGTGCCCGCGAAGAAATCCGCCGCCGGGAGGCGAAAGCCCGCGCAGCACTCGACATCATCGTCCGGCAGTTTGCACTCGACGTCGCATCGCCCATTCTTGAGGCCGCCCTGCACTTCATAGACGAGTGGGAAAAGAAAAAGGTCAACAAGACGACAGAATTGGAAGAACTGGTCGACTATCTCGCACTTTTCCGCGAGGCTGGGGGGGTAATCCCTCTGGAAGCGAACGAAACCGAGAATGCTGTCCGCCTCATGACCGTGCACGGTGCCAAAGGGCTGGAGTTTCCTCACGTCTTCATTCTCCGCGCCAACTCGAACTCGTTTCCCTGTCCGTACAGGGAAACTTTGGTCGCCTTCCCCAAGGAACTGCGTGACCCTGATTCAGTCACTGCGGCCGACGACCAGACTCTCCACAAAGAGGAAGAGCGCCGCCTGTTCTACGTCGCCATGACCCGAGCCCGCGACTCGCTCCACATCTACTCAAAGCAGGGAAAGGGCAAGCTCAATAAAAATCCCGACGGCTACATGCGGGAACTGATCGAGGACAAGACCCTCGCTCGCTGGTTGACCGCGATCCCGGCACACGGCACGCAGACGAGCCTCGCCATCTTCGCGGAAACGTCCCTGGCCTACCCCGCCGAGTCGCAAACGAATGTCTGGTTCGAACTCCCGGTGCTCTCCGGCTTGCATACCCGTCTCAGCGCATCCGCTATAGATACCTACGAGCGCTGCGGATTGCAGTTCAAACTCGACCGCGACTGGCGCTTGTCGGCCAAGCCCGCCGCGGCCATGCAATACGGCGCCGCCATCCATCGCATCCTCAAAACCTATTTCGACTCCGTCAACCTGGGACGCGCCAAGACCGACGAAGAACTGATCGACCTCTTCCGCCTCGATCTGGCCGAGGCCAAGATTCTGGAGGCATACCAGCACGAACTCTACGAGGAGCAGGGCATTACTCAACTGCGCGAATTCCTCGCCTCAGCGCGCGCTTTCCCGTCCCCGCAAGTTCTTCACACCGAACAGCCCTTTGAGATTCGCGTAGGCCCGATCTCGGTCGTCGGCCGCATCGATCGCATCGACCGCCGTCCCGACGGCAGCGTGGCCGTCGTCGACTACAAGACCGGCAAGGCTCGCGATCAGGAAAACGCCGACGAGAGCCTGCAATTATCCCTCTACGCCCTCGCTGCTCAGGAGAAGTGGGGATACACGGTCGGAGCACTGATTTTTTATAATCTGGAAGAGAACGTTGCCGTCACCACGACTCGCACCGAACCACAACTGCTCGGCGCGCGCAATCGCGTGGAAGCCGCTGCCCAGGGAATCGCTAATGGCATCTTCAAAGCCAAGCCCGGGATGCACTGCAATTTCTGTGCGTATCGGAGTCTATGTCCGGAGAAGGAGAAGCGGATTCCGCATCGAGTGGAGAGTATCGCCGGACGGCCGAATTAACCAGACATCCTGGAACGATTCCTGCCTCAAAAAACTTAGGGGACGCTCTTGAGCGTCCCCTTTTGACTTCGTACCGAACTTTCTTAGTGCTTCTTTTTCTTTTTTGCCTTTTTCTTGGTTGCCATTGTTCCTATTCTCCCTTCCATTTTTCATGGAAAATGTCGCAGCGGTCTTCTACTGCAACTAGTTGATGTATAGAGTTAATGAAAAATGAAGTCAAGAAGAAAATGATGATCGATCTGCGCAAGTCGTGATACCAAAGTCACAGCGAGAGAGTTTCTGAAGCAAAAGTCAACAAGTTTTTTCAACATAGCGTCGAGTCGCACTCGATTTTCATCCCGCGAGCGCATGCTTAACCAACTTCGAACTCGCAAATGGGGAGGACAAATCGCACTCCATCAGTTCGGCACCGCCAGCTCTCGCAGTTCTCGGCCAGCGACGTATTCTCCCGCTCCTGCATCTATAATGAAAGTCGCGAACCCTTCGCGGGAGCTTGATTCATGGCCTCTTTTGACGATGTAGTCATCATCTCCGGCTGCCGCACCGCCGTCGGAAAATTTCAGGGCAGCCTCTCCGATGTCAGCGCCCCGCAACTCGGCGCCATCGCTGTCCGCGAGGCCGTCAAGCGCGCCGGGATCGCCCCCACCGAGATTGACGAGTGCATCATGGGCAATGTGCTCTCCGCCGGTCTCGGTCAGAATCCCGCTCGCCAAGCCGCCATCTTCGGCGGACTCTCTCCCGCGACAGGTGCCATGACAATCAACAAGGTCTGCGGCTCAGGATTGAAATCCGTCGCTCTCGCAGCACAAGCGGTGCAGACCGGAAACAGTTCCATCGTCGTCGCCGGCGGAATGGAATCCATGACCAACGCCCCCTATCTCCTGCCGCAAGCGCGCAAGGGCTACCGTCTCGGCAACGCGCAGATCGTCGACTCCGTGGTCCACGATGGCCTGTGGGATATCTACAACGACTACCACATGGGCATCACCGGCGAGAACGTCGCCGAGAAATACGGCATCACGCGCGAAGAACAGGATCAGTTCGCGCTGAACTCGCACCGCAAAGCGCTCTCCGCGATCAAAGAGTGCCGTTTCAAGTCGCAGATCGTTCCGGTCGAAATTCCAGCGAAGAAAAAGGGCGCTCCTCCCACCATCTTCGAAAAGGACGAGGGCCCGCGCGAAGACACCACCATCGAAGTGCTGCGTGCCCTGAAGCCCGCCTTCAAGAAAGACGGCACCGTTACGGCCGGCAACGCGCCCGGCGTCAACGACGGTGCCGCTGCCCTGGTCGTCACCAGCGCGCAGCGCGCGCAGGATCTCGGCGCCAAGCCCATGGTCCGCATCGTGGCGCAGGCGACCAGTGGGGTCGAACCCAAATGGGTGATGATGGCGCCCGTGGGCGCGGTCCGCACCATCTGGGAAAAGACGGGATGGAAAAATGAAGACGTCGATCTTTACGAACTCAACGAAGCGTTCTCCGTGCAGGCGCTAGGCGTGATGCGCGAGTTGGGTCTGAATCCAGACAAAGTTAACGTGAACGGCGGGGCGGTCGCGATCGGCCATCCGATCGGCGCCAGCGGCGCGCGTGTGCTGGTCACGCTGATCTATGAAATGATTCGCCGGGATGTGAAGCGCGGTATTGCCGCCCTCTGCCTGGGCGGAGGCAACGCGGTTGCGATGGCAGTCGAGCGCTAGAAAAACTTACGTAGCGACAGCCGCCTCGGCTGTCCAAGCGGGGGGCGAAGTCCGGCGCCCGCATCGAACCGGTTGTGGTACTAAACTGGTTGTCGCGTGAGGCACACCATGCAGAAGCATCTCGCCCTGCTGTTGTTCCTGACATCGTGCGTGTTTGCCCAGAGTCGCTTCGACGGAACATGGGAAATGAAGATGGAAACGCTCCAATTCTCCGGCCCGCCCGAAGACTACCTGTTCGACAATGGCATGTACCACTGCGAGAGCTGTGTCCCGAGGGTTGACGTGGAAACGGACGGGATCGATCACAAAGTGACCGGACGCCCCTACGACACCCTGGCGGTGCGGATACTGGATGACCGTGCAATCGAGTTCACGATGAAGAAGGAGGGCAGGCCTTTCTTCGAGTGTATCGAGACAGTGTCGCCGGACGGACAAACGATGACCGAGGAGTTTACGAACAATATGGAAGCGGAAACGGTCACGGGAAAGGCAGGGTTCACAAGAGTGAGCCAGGGCCCGACTGGCTCGCACGCCCTTTCGGGAGAGTGGCAAATGCAGACAGTCAAGAACGCCACCGCCGCTGGTACTTTGACGACCTATGAAAGCACCACTGGGGGAATGAAGATCTCCGACGGCAGCCAGAGCTACGAAGCCAGGTTCGACGGCAAAGACTATCCCGTAAACGGAGGATCTGGCCACACCGTCTCGCTAAAGCGCGTCGACGAGTACACAATTGAGGAGACCGACAAGCAGAAGGGAAAGGTCATCACCATTGCCCGCATGACAGTTTCCAAGGATGGCAAGTCGATGATAGTCGAATCCTCAGACAAACAACGCGGCGGGACGATGACTTACACTGCCCAGAAGCGTCCGTAGCGGTGTTGCGCCCCCACCGCTCGTACACCTCAGATGAAAAAGTTCCAGCCTCACCCCACCGGCGACACCGGCAGCGTCACCGTGAATATCGCTCCCCCCTCGGGGGAGTTTGCCGCTTCCACGCTGCCGTTGTGCTCCTTCATTACTGACTTGCAAATGCTCAAGCCCAATCCTGTGCCGCGCCCCGGCCGCTTCGTCGTATAGAAGGGATCGAAGATGGTCGACAAGTTTTCCTTCGGGATGCCCGGCCCGTCGTCATGGAAGCTGACCCATACGGAAGTGTCTCCCCTGCCCAGCCGAATCCTCAGCGTCCCCTTATCCCGTGCGTCGCGGATTGCATGCTCAGCGTTCAGAATCAGGTTCAGGAAGACCTGCATCAACTGGTGCGGATCGCCCAACGCGTAGGGCACGCCAGCCTCTTTCAGAAAGTCGACCGTAATGTTGTTCTTGCGCAGCGAATAAGCATGCAAGTTCAACGTTCGCTCCACCACCTCGACCAGATTGATCCTGCTCTTGCCCGGAGCGGGCGGGCGTGCGAAATACGTCAGGTTCTGCACGATCTCCGCTGCTCGTCGCGCCTGCTGCTGCAGCATCGCAAGCTGCTTGCGGGAGGTTTCGTTGGTCTCGGTATCCTGCAGCAACTCACTCACGCCCATGATGCTGGTCAGAGGATTGTTCAGTTCGTGGGCGACACCCCCAATCATTGCGCCCATCGCCGCCAGCCGCTCGCTCTGCACCACCTGCTGTTCCAGTTTTCGTTCGACCGTAATATCGCGTACCGAAATAATGACACCGCTGATTTTCCCCTCCGCATCGACCAGTTGGCTGCCCGCGCCACGCATCGTCCGCCAGCTTCCATCGCGATGCCGTGCCCCATATTCCGCGGACGCGAACGCCTGCTTGCCGGAAACCACAGCGCGATAAAGAGCGGCCATCTCCGGCGAATGATCTTCCATGTCGGAGATTTTTTTCCCCATCATGTCTTGCGGCTCGTAGCCCAGAAGATCGCGAGCCCGCGAACTGACGAACGTGTAGCGTTCCTCAAGATCCACCACCAGGATGAGATCCGGGAAACTCTCCAGCAGCCGGCTGCGGAACTCCTCCTGCTGTGCCAGTTGCCGCTCCATCTTCCGCTTTTCCGTGATGTCCACCAGGGTTCCCTGATAGCGGATGATGTTCCCCGAGGTGTCCCAAACCGCTCGCGAGGAATCCAGAAAGATCGCGGCCGTCCCATCCTTGCGCCGAAGTTTGATCTCGCGGGTGCGTACGCCTCCGCGGTCGTCAACCGCCCGCCCTAGTACCGGTTGACCCGGATCGAAATTCAATGCCGCCGGCTCCGCCGCCAGAAGATCCCTTTTCTCCACATATCCCAGCATGCTCACCAGTGCCGGATTGGCGTCCAGCAAACGCCCCTCGGGAGTGCTGAAGTAAACGCCTTCCTGCAAAGTTTCGAACAGTTCGGTAAAGCGCAACTCCTTTTCGCGCTGCTCGGTCACGTCGCGCCCCAGCAGGCTCGCGCCTACTATTTCATCCCCTTTCACAATTCCATTCAGCGCACACTCAAAATAAAGAGGCCTCGAACTGTTTTTCAATCGGAGCTGCACGGTCCCCGCCCAACGCTTCTTTTCCAGAAAGCGCCCCAGGCCGCGTTCCACGTCTGCTTGAGTCGGTTCCTCGACGAAATCGTAGATCTTGCGTCCTATCAACTCGGAGTAAGTCTTCCCGGTTATCTCGGTGATGCGCTTGTTGACCGTTCGCATGGTGCCGTCGAGCGACACCGCGCACGCCGGGTCATCAAAGGAGTCGATCAATTCCTTGAAGTTGCGCTGCGAGCGCTGGATCACCTGGCTGAGCTGGTCGAGTTGCTCTTCCGAAGGCGCTGCTCCCACGTGCTCCTGCAAGCCGTGCAGCAGCCCTTTGAGTTCGCTGACTTCGCGCCGTCGCCCGTAGGCGTACACCGCGAACAGGATCGACAGAACCAGCACTCCGATCGGAATCGCGCGAAGTTGAAACGGGATATTGTCCAGGCGCTCCCACAGCAGCCCCGCCAGCGCAACCGCCAGCAAAACCATGAATCCCAGCGCCCATCTCCACAATTGAGACTCTTCCCGTTCCAGATTTCCAGGAGGTCGAGGCGTACGCGGAGTGTTAGCGGGGTCCAAGCTCATGAAGGAACTGCCGATCTGCCCTAAATGCCATCCTAATTCTATACGCGTCGGGCGAAACCGCATTGTTGGACATCTTGGTACGCGAGCGGTCCCGTGTCGCGGGGATGAACGACCGCGACGAACGGGAGGGCACGACTGGGTTTTCCACAACTCTCTGGTGACATCCGTCACAGCCAGCACTGCGTCCGAATCCTTAAGGTGGGTAGCTGGTACATCAGGTCTTCGTGTGCCCGCAAGCCGGGAGCCCCATTTCTCGCGTGCGTTGCGGGAATGCCTGCCCTGAGAGAAGTCGAAGGGTGGGGAATTACTGGCAGTCGCCACATGCTATACAAAACTCTCAGCGCCGCCGTCTACGGCATCGATGCCAACATTATTCAGGTGGAAGTCGATTGCTCCGGCATCAAGTGCGATCAGGACCATTTTCACACGGTCGGCCTGCCCGACGCCGCCGTCCGCGAGAGCCGCGACCGCGTCCGCGCCGCGCTGAAAAACTGCGGCTACGACATCCCTCCCACGCATATCACCATCAACCTCGCTCCCGCCGACATCAAGAAAGAAGGTTCCGGATTCGACCTTCCCATGGCCCTCGGCATTGTCGGAGCCTATGGCGGTCTCACCAAGAAAGATATTTCCGACTGCGTTTTTGTCGGAGAACTCTCCCTCGACGGCGGCGTGCGCAGCGTCCGCGGCGCTCTCCCCATTGCCATTGAGGCCCGCGGACGAAAAATTTCCCGCATGGTCGTTCCCGAAGCCAACGCCAAAGAAGCCGCCATGGTCTCCGGCCTGGATGTCTACCCCGTGCGCTCGCTGCTCGACGTAATTCATTTCGTGAACTCGGGCAACGGCATCGTTCCCATCAAGGCCGACGGCGACTCGCTTCTGCGCGAATCCCAGCAGTTCTTCGTCGATTTTAAAGACGTCCGCGGCCAGCAGACCGCCAAGCGCGCTATCGAGATCGCCTGCGCCGGAGGCCACAACATCCTGATGATCGGGCCGCCCGGCTCCGGCAAGACCATGCTCGCCAAGCGCATGCCCACCATCCTGCCGCCGTTCACGTTTGAAGAAGCCCTCGAAACGACGAAGATTCACAGCGTAGCTGGAGTGCTCGATCAAGGCACGGGCCTGGTCGGAACGCGCCCCTATCGTTCGCCGCACCACACCATCTCCGATGTCGGCCTGATCGGCGGCGGCGTAATCCCGCGCCCGGGCGAAGTTTCGCTGGCCCACAACGGCCTGCTCTTTCTCGACGAGTTGCCCGAATTTCCCCGCAACGTGCTCGAAGTCCTCCGCCAGCCGCTCGAAGACGGCACGGTCAGCATCGCTCGCGCCTCCATGTCCCTCACCTTCCCCGCGCGTTTCATGCTAGCCGCGGCCATGAACCCCTGCCCCTGCGGCTTCCACAACGACCGCACCCGCGACTGCCAGTGCACCACCCCGATGATCCAGCGCTACGTCTCAAAAATCTCCGGCCCCGCTCATGGACCGCATCGACATTCACATCGATGTTCCCGCCGTGAACTACAAAGAAATGCGCTCCACCAGCGAGCCCGAGAGCTCGGGCAAAATTCGCGAGCGCGTCATCCGCGCCCGCCAAAAGCAACTGGAGCGCTTTGCCACGTCCCGCGAAAAACTTTACTGCAACGCCCAGATGTCCTCCCGCCACATCCGCACCTTCTGCGAACTTTCCGCTGACTGCGAGCGCCTGCTCGAACGCGCCATGACCCAGCAAGGCCTGAGCGCCCGCGCCCACGACCGCATCCTGAAAGTAGCTCGCACCGTCGCCGACCTGGAAGACTCCCCCCACCTCGAGCCCAAACACATCGCCGAAGCCATCCAGTATCGCAGCCTCGACCGCACGTATTGGGCGTAAATGGCGTGGCGAACCGGGAAGGGTAGGACGGTCAGTCGTGCCGTGACCCAAGCAGCTTGACTTGAACTGTCCATTTGCCTGGCTTGTGCAATCCCGATGTTTCGCCAGCAGCAGCAATAGCCTCCAGTTGGCGCCGCCCTGGCCGGCGTTATCTACTCCGGCTGTTTGCCGAGGGTCCGCAAAAGACAGTTCGCGCCGCTGAGAGCGCGCTGACCACAATGACGAGGGGTTGCCGGGGTCAGTTTGCCGTTTGTGCTCGTTTTCCGCCAAAGATGCGCGACAGAACCGGGAGCCCGATCTGCTCTGGGACGTATCGAAGCAACAACTTGCGGTGCTGAGGGAGAGGGCCACTCAAATGCTGCAGTTAGGTGGAGTGAGTATCCTTCTCCTCTTTCAGGTTCCCTGAACTAAGTCAGCCCATCTGAAGTTCTCTCCTCTTAGCGCTAACCAACCTTTTAGGAGGTTTATATGTTTGCACGCAACGTCTCTATACATCTGAAATCGAACGTGCTTTCCGATTACACCCGGACCTTTGAGAACGACACTCTTCCTTTGCTTCGCAAGCAGAAGGGCTTCAGAGACGAAATCACATTGTCAAATCCCGGCAGCCTGGATGTTATTGCCATCAGTCTGTGGGACAGCAAGGCCAATGCAGAAGCTTATAGCAGCAATACCTACCCAGAAGTGTTGAGAACACTTGCAAGAATGATCGATGGAACGCCCAAGGTTCAGACGTTTGAGTCCGTCACCTCGACCTTCCAAAATGTTGCGGTAGCAGCGTAAAGAAGCTCCGAGTTTTTTGGCACGAGGAGACGGAATTACTTCCGCCTTCTCGTGCCACCAAATGACATGCACTTGATCGCGCCAAGGAGGGCGGACATGCACCTAGCGCTTCAAAACGCAGAAACTATCAATCGCCTGGTAGAGCAGGGCGAATTCCTTCTGAAAAGTTTCCATAATGAGCACCAGAAAGACCCCGAGGGGGTGGAAACTGAGTTCGCGCGCGGCGAGTTGATAGGCTGGCGCAGCACGTTACACACCATGTATCGGGATTGCGCTGAAGACATCGTTAACCGCGTTAGCACCAGGACACGCTTGACCATTCCCGACGGCGAAGTCCCCAGCGGTGCCACTCATGCCTATTGAGGCCATCCTGCACCAAGTTGAGCAACTCCATGACGTCAGCGAGCGTCTTGCGATACTGGCGGGACAACATCCGCCTGTGTCAGAGGCGCTTATGGCGATCTCGGGAAGCGTTCGTAACACAGCCACTATTTTGGGAGTGCTGATCGCGACAAAAATGACTAGACTGATCTGACTGGTGTTTACCGGATCATTAAATCGCTGGATCGTCCTGGAGAGACCAATGGCAAATCTTGAAACAATTGCCAATCTCGCGGAGATCACGACCGCCCTACTCGCAGCCATTGCTAGCGTTTGGTACTGGTGGGATCAACATCGAAAACGTATCACACTGGAGAACTACCTGAAAGATGAAAAGCTGGCGAACCCAAATAATCGAAGGCATACCACCCTGCACCTCATGACTCGGATCGGATTAACCCAAGATGAAATCTTGAAGGCCAGCTTCAAGAGCAGCCATATCGCACGTAAGGTCCACGTGAATGACGATACGCACTTGGCAGATGATCTGCTCTTTGAATATAAGGACTAGTCAGCGGCAAACCACACGCGAAACGCAAGACACCTTAAACTCAAACTGCACCGTGTTGGTTCAGCCTGAAAATGCCCTTTGAGCGATTCCTTAAGAATCGTAGCCGGGACCGCCAGACGACCCGCACTCTTTCCACAGCTTTTCCCAATTCCAGATCCCGGACGTCACCTTAATCGGCAGCGGGAATCCGAACTGATGCGCGAGCATGCATACCTGCCCGCGATGGTGGGCTTCGTGGGAAAGCATGTAGCACAGCATTTCCACGCCAACCGGCCAAGGCCGAGCCCAACCGTCTCTGCGAAACTTCTCGACGCGGCCCCCACCATCGCCGAGCGCTTCAGAGAGCATCTCCGCGCAGCGAGCGGCGCTCTCGGCTAATCCCGCACGGGCCTGCTGCGGCGTGCAGTGCGAGCGGTTGAGTTGCGGTGGAACCTTCAGGTGCGGAGCAGTAAGCCGGAGCCACTTGCAGCGGACATTGTGCATGTGCGTGAAGATCGCCGCAATGGTGCGGGCCTTGCCGGGCGGTTTGGCTCTCCAGGCGGCAGGGTCAAGATGTTCGATGAGAATCTGGTTCATGCGATCATTGGCGGCAAAGATCTGGACCGCGGCTCGGCCGAGTTGAGTGTGAACCTTGGGTGGACGCGTGGTCACGGCTCCCTGCTCCTTGACCTATCATACTTCCCGGCCGTCGGCCATCCGGAAGTAATCCACTTCATCCGTCACCGAAAACGCCGGGTGCCGGGTGCCCCAGGTCTCGCCGTTTTTGCGAGACCCTTCGGCTCCGCTCAGGGCAGGCTCTGGGAGGGCCACCTCGAATGTTCACTTGTCACAGACAGGTCTTTCTGATTCTCCTACTCTCCATTCATGAACGAAGGCCTGCACCGAATTTTATGGCGGTAACGACTTACACTTTCTGACGTTCAGTTGCTACCGACGCCGACCGCTCTTCAGGAACGAGGCTTACTGTGATTTGTTGCTGAAGATTCTGGAACGGGTTCGCCGGCGTTATCGGATTGTGGTATTGGGGTATGTCGTCATGCCGGAACACATTCATTTATTGGTGAGCGAACCGCAGCGGGAGACGTTGTCGACCGCGATTCAGGCATTAAAGCTCGGCGTTGTGCGGAGTATGCAGTGTTCTGGCGGTGGGAGTGTCGTGGTGGCGGCTCCCAGGTCTCGCAAAAGCGGCGAGACCTGGGGCACCCCAGTTTCGGGCGCCTCAGTTCATCCTGACCGATTCTGGCAGGCGCGGTTTTATGATTTCAATGTTTGGACGGAGCGCAAGCGGATTGAAAAACTTCGCTATATCCATCGCAACCCGGTCGAGCGTGGGTTGGTGTCTTCGCCTGAGCAGTGGCGCTGGAGCAGTTTTCGATGGTACCTATGCGGAGAGGCAGGTCCGGTGCGGATCAATGATACGGATGTCATGGTAATGAAAATCCGACCACCAGCGGCGTGATCGAAACGTTTCTACTGTCACTCATAGGGTGTGGGCTGGTCGATCATGGGGTGCCCCATGTCTCGCCGTTTTTGCGAGACATGGGAAGGCCGAGACCTGGGGCACCCGCAAAGAGATTCAGCGGCGTCGAGCACTCTCCTGTGACCGGGCGTAGTCTAACTGACCTTGCGCCAGGGCCCTCGCGTCGAAATGGATGGCAAGCGGGGGCGAATTGTTAACTAACGGGAAGGTCATTGAATTGAACTGGCTGCACTCGAAAATACGCTGTTCGCATTGCTTCCGATTAGGCGAATCGTACCAACCACCAATACCAGAATAACGGCCAGCATCACCGCATACTCGGCGATGTCTTGGCCCTCGTCGTGCCGCCACAGCTTGCGAAGAAGATGACTCATGTTCGCGCCTCTGCCAGATTTTACACCCATGTTCCCGCAACAGGAGAAATTCCACCATGCTCGCGTGGGTCCAAGGAGGAAAGGGGAAAGATGATGGTGACGGCGAGACCGTCTCGCGACCGTTTTTCAGTTCTCTTCCCGAGGACGCATGTTTCCGCTGCGCAGATAGCGGTTGTGCCAGCCCAGCGATTCCGTCAGCAAGTGCGGCGTATGTTTGCCATACGAAAGCTGCTCCGATCGCGACAGATAGTCGAGGAGCAAAGGTTTGTAATCTGGATTGGCGCACTTCTCGATAATGAGGTGAGCCCGCTGCCGCGGCGAAAGTCCACGCAGGTCGGCCAATCCGTACTCTGTGACCAGGACCTGCACATCGTGCTCGGTATGATCCACATGCGACACCATCGGCACGATGGTCGAGATCGTCCCCTTCTTTGCCGACGACGGGGCCATAAAGATCGAGAGGTAGCCATTGCGCGCGAAGTCTCCCGAGCCGCCGATGCCGTTCTGAATGCGCGATCCCATTACGTGCGTCGAGTTCACATTGCCGTAAATATCGGCTTCGATCATGCCGTTCATCGCGATCACGCCCAGCCGCCGAATGATCTCCGGATGATTGGAAATCTCCTGCGGCCGCAGCACAATCCGGTCCCGATAGCTGGCCATGTTGGCATTCACTTCGGTCAGCATCTCCGGACTGAGCGAGAAAGCCGTCGCCGACGCCGACGTCACCTTGCCTGACTTCAGCAGCCGAATCATTCCGTCCTGAATCACTTCCGTGTAGGAAGTCAGCCCTTCAAACGGTCCTTCCTCCAGTCCAAACAGAACCGCGTTGGCAATATTACCCACCCCGGATTGCAGCGGTAACAGATTCGCCGGCATGCGTCCCTTCTGCACTTCCCAGCTCAGAAATTCCAGAATGTGTCCCGCAATCCGCTTCGACGCATCATCGGGAGCCTTGAACGCGCTGTTGCGGTCCGGAGAATCCGTCAGCACAATCGCCGCAACTTTCTCCGCAGGAAGTTCCAGATACGGCGTGCCGATGCGCTGCCCCGTACGCACCAGTGGAATCGGCCCGCGATTCGGCGGTGGCTCGAGACCGTAGTAAATGTCATGCATACCCTCGAGCGCAGCCGGCTGCCACGAGTTAACCTCAAGAATCACGCGCTCCGCCTGATCGATCCACGTCTTGTTATTGCCGATTGAAGAACTCGGCACCAGCCGTCCATCCTCAAGCACAGCCGTGACTTCGATCAGCGCGACATCGAGCTTGCCCAGAAATCCATACTCCACGAACTGCGCAACGTGGCTGAGGTGAATGTCCATGTAGTCCATTTCGCCCGCGTTGATCCGCTTGCGGGTCTCAGGGTCGGACTGGTAAGGGAGCCGCAAGTGAATGCCTCCCGCCATCGCGAGCGCCCCGTCGAGCTCCGGTCCGGTCGAAGCGCCGGTGAACACACTGACCTGAAACTTCTGCCCGCGGAAGTGCGCATCCGCGATGCGGTGCGCCAGTTCAATCGGCACCGTCTTCGGATAACCCGAGCCGGTAAACCCGCTCATGCCAATCTGGTCGCCGGATCGAATCAAAGCCGCCGCCTCGGCGGCGCTCATAATCTTCCGCTCCAAACTGGGGTTCAAAACGCGTGTGCCGGTTGGGGACGCAATACTCATGGAAAAGCCCTCACTGTCTGAAAAACGATCTACCCTAACCGTAGCGGCGACCGTTTCGCCGGTCTGTGATTTCAATCACAGTCGAGTGTGGCGGCTGAACATGCGCGCCGAAAAGGATCTTTCACTCATATCGCAGCGCCGCCATGGGATCCACTTTGGCTGCACGACGTGCCGGAATGTAGCAAGCCAGCAGCGCCACAAGGATGAGTACGAACACGACAGCGCCAAACGTAACGGGATCAGTCGGACTCAATCCAAACAAGAAAGAGCGCAAAGTGCGGGTCAAGACGATCGCTCCACCAATTCCGATCGCCACACCGATCAGCGCGGTCACGAGTCCTTGCCGCAGCACCAGGCGAAGGACATTCCCCGGAGTCGCTCCCAGGGCGATCCTCGTGCCCAGTTCTCCTGTGCGTCGCGCTACCGAATAGGACATCACGCCATAGAGACCTGCAACCGCCAGCAGTAGCGCTGTCCCCGCAAATGCCCCTAATACCATCAAGTTGAATCTCCTGGACTTGAGTGAAAGTGCGGATATCTCGCTCAGGGTGCCGAACTTTGGGGGCTCATTGGGATCGAGGGCGTGTACGATTCCCCGCGCGGCTGAAATCACCGCCGACGGATCGGTCGCCGTTCGTAGCACCGCCGTAAAACGATAGGTGGCCTGAGGGCGCTGCCGGTAATTCACATAAACGATCGGCCCAAAGGGCTTTTCCAGGCTGTCCTCGCGCACGTCACCCACGACACCGACGATGGTCAGCGGACGAAGGTCGCCATCCATATTCCCAAATTCGATCGTTCGCCCTATCGGATCCTGTTCAGGCCATTTTTCACGCGCTAGCGACTGGCTCACCACAGCAACATGCGGCGCATCCATGGTGTCGCGGTCATCGAACAAACGCCCCCTCAACAGCGGGATTCCCAGAGCCCGGAAGTAGCCCTCGCTGGCAGGACAATAGTCTGCATGACCCGTGCGCGCCACGTTGTGATACCAGCGTCCCAACTCTTCTATCGAGCGCGGAGCCTGCTCCCCCGGGGTCATCATCACATAAGTCCCGTCCGATAGCGCGGTAGTCAGGGGCAAGCTCCCCGTACCACCCACCTCCTGCACGCTCGGAATCTGACGCAACTGCGCCAGCAGTTCACTGAGGAACTGCACGCGGCTTCTTTCTGTACCTTTGTCAGCGAAAGACAGCGCCATATCCATTGTCACCACGTGTTCGGTCCTGAAGCCAGGATCAACGGAGAGCACGTGCAGCAGACTGCGACCGAGCAGTCCTGCCCCGGTGAGCAGCACCAGTGTGATCGCCAACTGTCCGGCGATGATGGCGCGTCCAACACGCTGGCTCCGCCGCGAACCCGTCTGCGAACGGCCCTGCTCTACCAGAGCCTGTTGCACATCCCCCGAAGTCGCGTGCAAAACGCTGAAAAGTCCGAGTCCAACCGCCACCAGCAGAGAGATTCCGAACGCAAAAAACAATACCGGCAGATGGATGGTTGAGTCCTCGAGTGGCAGTTCCGGCGGAGCCAGGTGAACCAGGCCAATCACGCTCCAGCGCGCCACCAGCACGCCAATCACGCCGCCAGCGAGCGACAGCAGAAGCGATTCGGTCAGAAACTGCCGTGCCAGTCGTCCCCTGCCTGCTCCAATGGCCGCGCGGATCGCCAACTCCCTCTCTCTCGTCGAGGCCTGGGCCAGCAGCAGGTTCGCGACGTTGGCGCATGCAATCAACAGCAGAAAACCCACCGCTCCCATCAGAATCAACAAACCCGCTCGCACATTGCCCGTCTTTGCGTCCTGCAACCGCGCAACTTCCACATCGGTCATGTCCACATCTTGGCCGAACTGTTGCTTGATCTGGCGAGCAATGACAGCCAGCTCGACGTGCGCCTGATCCGGCGAGATGCCATCTCGCAGCCGGCCGATTACCTGCCAGTTGTGCGCACTGCGACTGGGCAGACGCTCGTACAGTTCTCGCGGCACCCATATCTCGGCCCCGTCGGGAAATCGGAATCCCGCAGGCAGCACTCCGATGACCGACACAGCCTGGTTTAGAATTCTGAGCCTGATTGCAGACAGATCGGTCGCCCTGCCCAGATACTGCCTCCAGTATCCGTAACTGACCAAGGCGACAGGGGCAGAGCCAAAGCGATGATTTTCCGGCAGAAAGCCGCGCCCCAATACCGGTTGAACGTGCATCAGTGGAAAGAAGTCCTGTGAAACCGAGGCCATTGCCGTCCGGGTCGGTTCGGAACCGCCCGAGACCGACTCCACGCCCGCTCCAAATTCCGCCAACCCCTGCAGGGTAAGACTCTGCGAACGGATATCCTCAAAGTTGGGGTCAGTAAAATTCATCCGGTGGCCACGATCGCTGACCTCCCAAAGCTGAACAATCTGGTTTGGCTTATCGTAGGGCAGCGGTCGCAGCAGGACGCCGTAAATCACGCCAAAAATAGCGGTCGTTGCCCCAATCCCCAGCGCCAGCGTGAACACGGTAACAAATGTAAATCCAGGATTCTTCCGCAGAACCCGGAATGCGTATCGCAAATCCTGAACCATCGTTTCCATAAGCTTTAACTCCCGCCAAAGGATTCCGCCACTCGCAGTCGTCGTCAAAGTGTCCTGAACAAGAATGCACAGCAGATCCCGTACCAGACTCTTTAGCGGTAGCACATTGATGGCAAAGGAAAAGCGCTTCGCGGTTAAACTAATTCCGTCCGCTCACGGACTCGGCTGCCCGAAAACGGACATACGTTTGGCGACTACCGCTGAAGCTTCCGTGTCTGCCGATTCGCCCTCGCCCGCAAGATGACCGCAGCCCTTTGCCAGCTAAGTTACTGATCCTAAAAGGCCGAGGAACGTTCCACAGGCAGAAAGTTGCCGACTCCTGCTCTTTGACAAATAAATACTTGACCTCTTCGCCCCTTGCAGTTACATTAACGAGTTCCCGGGACACATAGGAATCTACTGGGCTTATTGAGTTGTTTGCGCGTAGGAATCCAGGCCCCAGAAAATCGAGCATCTTCAGTGTCCTGTCGCGCATCTATTCAAAAAGTGAGTTTTTACGCTAACTCCTTTACAACCTAATAGGAATCAGTGACTTAGGGCGCACTCTGGGGTTCCGGTCACCCTCCACGGCAAAGGACGAATGCGGAAGGCCACAATCATAAAGTAAGGAGATAGAAAGCACATGCGCTCTGATCGTGTGTTTGATGCTTTACAGACTCTACGCAACCGTTATATGCTTTGTCAGCTTGCTTCCAAGGCCACGCGTAAGTTCCATCGGCCCAGCACCAGAATCCAGGAAACGATGAACGGTGTATTGGACCGGATCGCTGACTCGGAGCGGCAAGAAGTTTTGTCGGAACCAGAGAATTTTGCTGAGGCACAACGGCGGGCTGCTTAACCCAGCCCCGCCTTCCTGCCTGGTAGTACTTGCGTCTTCCCTGCGTCCCCTTCCTTTAAAAAATCTCCCGCAGACACTAACGAATACGTTCTAGTGCGCGGGTTCAGGTGAATCATGACCATTGCTGAACTGAAAGAAAAGAACATCACCGAGCTGACCAAGATCGCAAGGACCTTGGATCTGCCCGGTGCCAGCGGTATGCGCAAGCAGGACTTGATCTTCAAGATCCTGCAGGCGCAGAGCGAAAAAGAAGGCCACATCTTCGCCGAAGGCGTCCTCGAAATCCTGCCCGACGGCTACGGCTTCCTGCGCTCTCCCGACTACAATTACCTTCCGGGCCCCGACGACATCTACGTGTCGCCCTCCCAAATCCGCAAGTTTGACCTCAAGACTGGCGACACCATCAGCGGCCAGGTGCGCCCTCCTCACGAAGGCGAAAAATATTTCGCGCTGGTGAAGATCGAGGCGGTTAACTTCGAATCTCCCGATGAAGCCCGCAACAAAATCCTGTTCGACAATCTGACGCCGCTTTATCCCCAGGAGCGCCTCAAGCTCGAGACCACGCGCGAGAACTCCAGCGCCCGCGTCATGGACTTGCTCACGCCCCTCGGCAAAGGACAGCGCGGCTTGATCGTCTCTCCGCCGCGCGCCGGCAAGACCATGCTGCTGCAGAACGTCGCCAACTCCATCACCGCGAATCACCCGGAAGTTGTGCTGATGGTCCTGCTCATCGATGAGCGCCCAGAAGAAGTCACCGACATGCAGCGCTCGGTCAAAGGCGAAGTCATCTCCTCGACCTTCGACGAGCCCGCCGCCCGCCACGTCCAAGTCGCGGAAATGGTGATCGAAAAAGCCAAGCGCCTCGTCGAGCACAAGCGCGATGTGGTGATCCTGCTCGATTCCATCACCCGTCTCGCCCGCGCCTACAACACGATTGTTCCGCCCTCCGGCAAAGTGCTCTCCGGCGGCGTCGACTCCAACGCTTTGCAGCGTCCGAAACGTTTCTTCGGCTCCGCCCGCAACATCGAAGAAGGCGGCTCGCTCACCATCATTGCCACAGCCCTCATCGACACCGGTTCCCGGATGGACGACGTCATCTTCGAAGAGTTCAAAGGCACCGGCAATTCGGAAATCATCCTCGAGCGCAAACTGGTCGACAAGCGCGTCTTCCCAGCCATCGACATTCAGCGCTCCGGCACCCGTAAGGAAGAGCTGCTCATCCCCAAGGAAGATCTGTCCCGCATCTGGGTTCTGCGCAAGGTTCTGAACCCGCTCTCCCCGGTGGAAGCGATGGAATTGCTGATCGACAAACTCAGCAAGACCAGAGGAAACAGCGAATTTCTGGCCAACATGAGCGCTCTGTAAGTCTTTGAAGTGGCCAGTCTCCAGCGCAGCGCTGCTGGAGACTGGTTAGTTTCCGGCTGACCCTGACGCAGCGAAATCTGCATTTGCTCAGGGAAACCACACCCTCACGGCTTTGTCGCAAAATTCGCAAGGCACAGGATACGTAGTCGTCCGGACCGCCTCGGCTCCGGCTTCCGCGGAAGTATAATTTTCCCAGAGCGGTGCTGCTTGACTCTCTGCGAGGTTTCCGGTGCGATTCAGACCTTTCGTATGGATGTTCTTCCTTTGTCTGTGGGCTCTCCCCATCTGTGCTCAGAAGGTAGCTCCAGGACCGCCCCCGTCTCCCCGGGGAGACATCACTACGCCCGCGGCGGATGAAGATGAAGCACACTCCCGAATCACCAGCGATATGGCCAAGAAAGCCGCCAAGGAACGCGTCGCCGCCCTCAGGCACGACACCGACAAGCTGCTGAAGTTGTCGGTCGAGCTAAAGGAGTCCGTGGATAAATCGGACGAAAACGTTCTCTCGCTCGAGGTCATCAAGAAGGCCGAGGAGATCGAGAAACTAGCGCACAGCGTCAAAGACAAAATGAAAGGCCCGAATTAAAAAGCTCTTGCTGTTGCCGTGCAGCCAACTTGCGCAGCCGTTCCAGTTCATCGAAAAGCCTACCCGCCGCCGCGCGCCAAGAGCGCCGCGAACTGCGCCGCCAGTACCGCGACGTGAATCGCGATCGCCGCGAAGTCAATTGGGATCGCCGTTAAAGATTGCCGGTCCTGCCGGCAACTGCAAGACGCGTGAGCACGATTGAGGCCCCGACTCCGCAAAAGGAAAATGAGTCAGGGGTTTTTCTCGCGGCAACGCACGATTAAAGCCCTCGCTCCTCGGTGGAATCCCCATTGTCTGTTCGCTCCGTTCGCGCCATAATGCCGGGGTAAGGTCCAGCCTTCTGGTGCTTCGAAGTCGCCTGGGTCTTAGTAGAAGGAGGTTCCTCATGCTCAAGGCAAGTTCACTCGCCTTGGTACTTTTCGCCCTACTGGGTGCGGCCCATCTCGCGTTCGCGCAGCAGATCCACCTTCCGCCCGCCGTCTCCCAGGGTCCCGGCATGGGAAACGTGCCCGTCACATCAGGCGATGGCGTTCAAAAACAGCAAGCCAAGGCTGCTAACCTGCAGCGCCAGGCGGAGATCAAGCGTGACACCGACAAAATGTTTCAGCTCACCGCCGAACTGAAACAATCCCTTGAGACCTCGAGCCAGGATGTCATGTCCATGGACGACCTCAAGAAAGTTGAGCAGATTGAAAAGCTGGCGCACGGGGTGAAATCGAAAATGAAGCAGTCTTTGTGAGCGCGCCCCATTTTCCGGCAGCGGCAATTCCCAAACGAAAAACGCCATCCGGATTGCTCCGGATGGCGTTGATGTTTACCTTTGCGGCTCCTACTCTGCTCCCGCCTTGATTCGCATTCCGTAGAACGAACGGTATACAAACGAGAATGAGACCACGAAGAACGCCAGCGCCAGCGCTCGAGTCAAAGTCGTGCCCTGTTCATATGCCAGCTTCACCGCGAGTTCCACCGCCAGCAGTCCGAACAGCGTCGTGAACTTGATAACCGGATTCAGCGCCACCGACGATGTGTCCTTGAACGGATCACCTACGGTATCGCCGATCACCGTCGCATCGTGCAGCGGCGTCCCCTTCTGCTTCATCTCGACTTCCACAATCTTCTTGGCGTTGTCCCACGCGGCGCCTGCGTTAGCCATGAAGATCGCCTGATAGAGGCCGAAGATCGCAATCGAAATAAGATATCCCACGAAGAAGAATGGATCGACGAAGGCGAATGCCAGCGTCCCGAAGAACACCGCGATAAAGATGTTCAACATCCCCTTCTGCGCATACTTCGTGCAGATCGCAACCACCTTCTTGCTGTCGGAAACCGAAGCCTTCTCCACGCCTTCGAGTTTGATGTTGGCTTTGATGAACTCGACGGCTCGATAAGCTCCCGTGGTTACGGCCTGCGTGGATGCGCCGGTGAACCAGTAAATCATCGCTCCGCCCGTGATCAAACCCAGGAAAAACGGCGCGTACAGCAGCGACAGCTTGGCCACGTTCTCGGTGTCGGTCAATCCATTGGTCAGCGCCATGATGATGGAGAAAATCATGGTCGTCGCGCCCACCACGGCCGTGCCAATGAGCACCGGTTTCGCCGTCGCCTTGAACGTATTTCCAGCTCCGTCATTGGCCTCGAGCAGGTGCTTGGCGCGCTCAAAATCCACGTTCATGTTGAAGTCTTTCTTGATTTCCGCTTGTACGTTCGGTACTGCCTCAATTAGCGAAAGTTCGTATACCGATTGTGCATTGTCGGTCACCGGACCGTAGGAATCCACGGCGATAGTGACCGGCCCCATGCCCAGGAATCCGAAGGCCACCAGCCCAAACGCGAACACCGCCGGAGCCAGCATTCCCGCCGCCAGCGCCAAGCCCATCGTGCTCATGTAATAGGCAATCGCCATCAGAAACATCATCGCCAAGCCGAGATAGTAACCGGAGAAATTGCCCGCCACGAATCCCGACAGGATGCCGAGCGACGCTCCGCCTTCCTGCGCCGAAATCACGACTTCTCTCACATGCCGCGACTCCGTCGACGTGAACACCTTCACCAGTTCCGGAATCACCGCGCCCGCCAGCGTGCCGCACGAAATAATCGTGGCCAGCTTCCACCACTGCGTACCATCGCTGCCGAGTTCCGGAATGATGAAGTAGGAAATCAAGTAGGTGATGCCGATCGAGATAATCGAAGTCAGCCACACCAGCGACGTCAGGGGCGCTTCGAAGTTCATCTCGTTCGCCGAGCCATACTTCGCCTTGGCAATCGCCGCGTTCAGGAAGTACGACAACGCGCTCGACACCAGCATCATCACGCGCATCACGAAGATCCACACCAGCAACTGCACCTGCAAGTTCGGTTCTTTCACGCCCAGCAGAATGAACGTGATCAGCGCCACGCCCGTCACACCGTACGTTTCAAAGCCATCCGCCGACGGTCCAACTGAGTCGCCCGCGTTGTCGCCGGTGCAGTCGGCAATGACGCCAGGATTGCGCGCGTCGTCTTCTTTGATCTTGAACACGATCTTCATCAGATCCGAACCGATGTCGGCGATCTTGGTGAAGATGCCGCCCGCAATCCGCAGCGCCGCCGCCCCCAGCGACTCGCCAATCGCGAAGCCGATGAAGCACGGTCCGGCATAGTCGCCCGGAATGAACAGCAGAATGAACAGCATGATCAGCAGTTCCACACTGATGAGCATCATGCCAATGCTCATGCCCGCCTCGAGCGGAATCTGGTAGACCGGATACGGCTTGCCGGGCAGGGAAGCGAAAGCCGTCCGCGAGTTGGCGAACGTATTCACCCGGATGCCAAACCAGGCCACGCCGTAGCTGCCCGCGATCCCCACCAGACTGAACCCAAGAATAATTGGAAGCGTCAGCCCCACCGACTTTCCCGGCACCGGCGACAGCCACCCGAAGTAAGCCGCAATAATGACCGCAATGAACGCCCACAGAAAGAGGATGAATTTGCCTTGCGTCACCAGATAGGTCTTGCAGGTCTCGTAGATGAGCTCCGAGATCTCGCGCATGGCGCGGTGCACTGGCAGGTTCTTCAACCGCATATAGATCGTCATGCCAAAGCCGAGCCCAAACAGGCAGAACAGGATTCCGATCAGCAGTAGTTTATGGCCATCAATGGCGCCATTCAGAAAGGTGACCTGCGAAAGATCAGGCAGCTTCAGTGAAGCTTCGCCGGCGGCCGTTTCGCCAGCAGGTTGAGCAAAAGCGGTGGCCGCGCCGACGGTAAGCAGCGCTGCTACGGCCAAAAGTTTCGTGCCCATGCGGCGTGTGAAAAACGCAGCAGTGGCGAGCCAGGTATGCATAAATAAGTCCTCCGAAAGAAGCCGGTTATAAGGATTACAAACGTGTTTAGGCACTGCCTTCCGGAGGCGGCATCGACGCTCGCAAGCCGGCGGTGCAATGGTACGCACGCCCCATCGAGCCTCAAATAAGGTTTCCGGAATTCCGAACACGCTTCCACCGCAAGACCTAAAGGAGTGTTGAGCTTGGCCGCGTCGGATTTCGCGCCGGGATCAACCCGAAAAAGCGGACAGGAGAAGTAAGACTCTAGTCCCACCATACCAGCGCAAAACGGAGATTTATAACACGTCGGGTACAAAGGGTCAAACCTATTAAAGGTGCATGGGAAGTCGCTTTCCCTGATCGGGAGAAGAAGCGATTCGCCTGGTCATCGGCTCGACCTGTGGATATCTCCTGAAAAAATACTTGAATGGGCGGGTTCGACTTGAATGAATAAAAGAGCTTTCATTGCAGAAGACTCGGGTTGAGGGCTAGCCCCCTCCCTGCCCCTCCGAATGCCTTGCCTGGCGCGGGTTCTGGAAACCATAGTGCGCAAAATCCTGATAGCAAAGAGCTTAGAGTCAAAATCTTGATAACAAATGACTTGCGGCCTTTGTCGCCGGCCTGTGGTACCGCTTCGGCCTTGATCATGTTCTTCTCTTTGGCCTGTGGACCGCAAGGTTGGATCTCACAGGACCCGTGCGGAGCGCAAGGTCAGGATCCTCTGCCGTCGTGTAGAAGGGGCAATGCGTGAAAAGGCGATTTATTAACGGCAATCCGCTGACCGCCTCAGATGCGTTTACCCCGTCCTTTCCGCTACAGCAGTCCGCCAGTCTGTACTGCCAGATCATTCAGCGCCATCTCCAGTTTCGTGATGGCCGCGCCGATTTCTGGATGCTCTCCGATCTTCTTTTGCAGCGCCTTGAGAATCTGGTGAGCACTTCTAATATGCGCTTCTGCCTCGGTCGGATTTGACTTGGGATTGTGTTCGTTCGGTGTTTCCATGGCCACTCGCTCTCCTGTGTCGCTCGATTCCCTACGGCGTCTCTCCCTTATTTTACGCATCCGACGCTGCCGGGAGGCATGGGTGACGAAAATTTCGCTCACGAACCGGGTCTATGACTGAAACCGCGATGTTTCGCCAACTATCGCGGCGTAGTGCTTTGCAGCATCCGCGGCAAAGTGTCCTTGCAGGCTATAATGACGCGCTTGCTTCACATTGGATGGCACGAGATGGCCGATTCAACATCGCCGTGTATTCATCGCTGAACCCGCCTCGTCGACGGTTGGCAAGGTTGGCGAAGTATTTCGCGGCATTTTTTTTGCCGCATGTGGGAAGTATCAGCGAGCATGACCTCTTCTGGGCATCGCCTAAACAATCCCTGTACCGGACGGTGGATGGATAAAGCACAGGTTCCACGCCTCATTCTCGCTGTCGCTAAGGCGAGTCGTTAAGCTCGACCGGGACATACCTATGACAACTGACATCGACAACTTGAAAGCGAATATCAAGCGTTGGACTCTGATTCTAGGGGTTCTCCAAATCACGGTTGGCTGTATCGTCGGATTCATCCCGCCTTCAGCCGTGGCGTGGTTTCGCGGTATCGTGATGGCGCACATCGAGTTCACCGCCAATGGCGTCTTGATGGTGGCATTCGGATTTCTGGTCAGGGAACTCCGACTGAGTCCGGCGGCGTTGAAGGTGTGGTTCGCAACGCTGCAAATTGGCACGTGGGCGAATGGAGCAGCGGGCCTTGCAGGGGCCTTCATCGGCGCTTCGTCGAAGCTCATGCCGACGATCAATGAAAAATTCCCGCCACCAGGTGGCACCGACAATCCAATTGTTTCAGGCTCACTCAAGTTGTGTGGTGTGACCATTATGGTGGCGTTGCTGCTCACACTTTACGGCCTATTGCGCTCCAAGACTGCGGGCTATGATTCGAAAGCCTAACCGTGCACTGCAGCAAAGTTGGACTCACAGACATTAGCGTCGTTGGCTGAGGCGGAAGACCGAGCGTAAGCCAAGTCCACTGTCGAAATCTGCCATTACACTCACGAAGCGGACCACCATGGAGCTAGCTGCCAAAAGAATTGCCAACTGATCTAAAATCAGAACATGCGGGCGGTAGCAATAAAAAAGGGTAGCCGCGAGAAAACGATAGGCTTCCAAGAGATGGGAACACTCAGGTGTGACGGTTGCGGCGAGGAGTTCTTCATCGGCCACAACCCACAATCGGTAGATAAGCGGGTTGCAGAAAAGCAAGCAAAGTGGCTTGAAAAAGTTTTGGCGGAAGAGCACGAGCGCGACAGGAAGCACTCCGACCGAATCGAGCTGCCGGAATAGCTGCTTGAGCTGGCACTGATTGTTGTCGAAAACAGGCGTGGCTATTAAAAAACTCCTTTCCAGTAGTAATCATGATCGAAAGGTTGCGACCGAAGAGATGCATGGGTCGGACTGAGTTCCTGACCTGAAACTGATTGCGAGCGAGCCTTGGAATAGTCTCGGACAGTGTAGGCTGCGCCGTCCACAAGCGCCATTTTCGCCCGTGGATCTCAGATCAGGTGCGGGCGGATGTAAGTGAATCGTTTCAATCGTGAACTTTCGGGTACTGGTGTCGACGGAAGGCCGCCGCCGGAGCAGGTCGCTGCCCTCTGGTTACTTGTCAGCCGTCCCGTTTCGCGGTGCAATTGCCTCGGGGGTACACATGAGCCGCCTGTTCGGGTTTCTCAGCGTCGTCATTGTAATGGCCATTGGGATGTACATTTATTCCAAGCAGGCGCAGAGTTCTTCTGCTGCCGCCGGAGCGAACAACCCGAAGGCCGCCATCAACATCACCGGCGTAAGGAGCGATCTGGTTAGCATCGCCTCGGCCGAGCGCCGGTACTTCGCCAGCGAGGGCAAGTACGCCTCTTTCGACGATCTGCTCTCGACGAACTACACGAATGTTGCCCGGCAGCGTTCCCCTTACACCTACGAGGTCCAGATCAGTTCCAGTGGCTTTCATGTAATCGCCACCCGTTCCGGTGACAACACCTCGGGCACGCCCGCGCAGCTTTCGGTCGACGAGAACATGGAGTTTCAGACATCCGAATAGGCCATCGGGCCGATGGGGTTCTTCCCCTGTTGACGAAACCCGGGCCTCCACACACAACTGGGCCAATGAGTCGGAAGGCGATGTTACGCCAGTTATCGCAGGAAACGCTGGCGCGTTTTGGCTTGCAGCCGCGCTTACTCCTTGCGGGGCGACACAGCCAGAGCTCACGCCGCATATCAGGATTTTCTCAATTTCTGGAAAGATGCCGATCCGGACATCCCCATCCTGAAACAAGCCAAGGCGGAGTACACGAAGCTGCAACAAGTTCCGGGATTTCAATAGGGGTGGAAGGCGTCCTTACGGTGCGATCGCATCGCGCCCAATCCCCCATCTTTCGCGCCCTTCGCCGATTCGACAAGCAACAAGGTTCAGCGATCGGATTTTTCTGAATGCTTCTTCCTCCGAGCTTCAGGTATAATCCCCGCCACCCGAGGCGGGAAGGGTTTCATCTGGTTGACCTGGAACAAGCACGGGGAATCGAAAAGGCGCAAGCGGGCGCGGGGAGAAGAACACACGTGTGATTTCTTCTCACGTGTTTTCGCCCGGCGTTACTTCCGGGGAGGGTATGTCGATGACGCGAATCCATCAGCGAGCGAGCAGCAGGCAGCACGAGCGATGGTACCAGTCTGGCATTCGATGCGTGCAGGGAGCAAGGCACGCGATTTGGGTGATCGCAGTGTTGGCGTTGTTGGCCGCGTTGGCGGCGGCGCAATCAGAGAGTCAGCTGAATGGCAGCGTTTCTGATCCGTCGGGCGCGGCTGTTCGCGGGGCGAAGATTACGTTGACCGACGCGGCAAACGGGTTGGAACGGACTACCACCAGCAACGCGGCAGGCCTGTACCAGTTCCTGGATGTGCCTCCCGGTAACTACCGGCTGGAGGCAACGGCAAGCGGCTTTGCGCCATATGTGGCGTCGAACGTGACGCTCATTGTCAAAACACCCTCCACCGTAAACATTCAGTTTCAGGTTGCGGGGGTGGCGACGTTGGTCACGGTGGAAGCCCAAGCGCCCCTGATCAATCGCACGGACGCGTCGCTGGGCAACACGGTCGAGGAAAACCAGATTGCGCAACTTCCCATTGCCGACCGCAACGTAGTTGAGTTGCTGAGCCTGCAGCCGGGCGTAGCGTACCTGGGCAATCAACTGAATGCGGACACGGACACCCGGAGCGGCGCGGTGAATGGCATGCGCAGCGACCAATCGAATGTCACGCTCGACGGAGTCGGAGTCAATGACCAGAATAATGGTTATGCCTTCAAGAGTGTCCTGAATGTGCCGCCCGACTCGGTGCAGGAATTTCGGGTTACCACCGCCAACGCCACTGCCGAGTCCGGCTATTCCAGCGGCGCGCAGGTTGCGCTAGTGACCAAGAGTGGCACCAACCAATTTCACGGATCGGCGTACGAGTACAACCGCAATACCATCTTCAGCGCCAACGACCCGTTCCTGAAGGGATCCCAGTTGAGCAGTGGCGAAGCGAACACCGCCCCGAAGCTGTTGCGCAATGAATTCGGCGCCACTTTCGGAGGGCCGATCATGAAGAACCGGCTCTTCTTCTTCGCCAACTATGAAGGACGGCGCGACGCCCAGGGCTCGAGCGTATTGCGCACCGTGCCCAGCACGACTCTGCGCGCGGGCGATCTGGTGTACTTATGTCAACGGAACTCGGACGGTAGCTTGGACGTAACGGATTGTCCCGGCGGTACAGTCAACGGAGTGAGCGGCGTTCAACCCGGCTACTATGCGTTGGGGCCGAGCCAAATCAAAGCGATGGACCCGCTGGGAATCGGCGTGAGTCCGGCGGTGCAGAGCATCCTCCAGCAGTACCCGGCGTCCAATGAAAATGCAGGCGATGGTTCCAATACGCTCGGTTACCGGTTTGCCTCGAACGCCGACTCCAAGTTCAACACTTACATCACGCGGCTCGATTGGCATATCACGAGCAACGGCTCAGAAACCCTGTTCTTGCGCGGAGAGACGGAGAATATCAGGCAGCCGGGTACGCAACAGTTTCCCGGCCAGAGCGCAGCTACGACCGTGTTGGACGACAGCAAGGGTTTGACCATCGGACTGACCTCGCTCATTAATCCCAAACTCATCAACGATTTTCGCTGGGGTTTCGTCCGGCAGGGAGGGCAGAACGCGGGCGCTTCTTTCAACCCGGCTGTTCTTCTGGATGGAATTGACAGCATCGTTCCTTTCACGCGCTCCACGATTTTCTTCGTGCCCATCCACCAGTTCACCGACAGTTTGAACTGGACTCGGAAAAATCACACATTTGAGTTCGGCACCGATTTATTCCTGATTCGCAACAACCACACCAGTTACGGCAACTCCTTCTCCGATGCTCGGACCAACGCGGTTTACCTGAACACGGGTGGAATCGCCGGTACTTCCAGTCCGCTGGATCCGGGCAATAACGGCTATCCAGCGGTGGATGGCAACTTCGGTCCGAACTACGACAGTGCGGCTACGATCGTCATGGGTATTTTCCCCGAGGGCGACGGGCATTATAACTTTGCGCGCGACGGCAGCGCGCTGGCGCAGGGCACGCCGATCAACCGCCGTTACGCCATCAATGACTACGAGTTCTACGGGCAGGATACGTGGCGCCTGACACCTCGTTTGACGGTCACGTATGGCCTGCGCTGGGTTCTGGAAGCTCCACCTTACGAAATGAATGGATATCAGGTCGCACCTTGCGTAGAAGCTGCGACCGGCGGCTGCACGAATCAAAACGCCGCCGACTGGTTCAATCACAGTGCTGCATTAGCCGCTGCGGGCCAGCCCGCCAACAATGCGGGGGAGCTTTCTTTCATTCTCGGCGGACCCAAGAATCACGGACCGGGGCTATGGAACTGGGACCACAAGAACTTTTCGCCGCGTATCGCCGTGGCCTGGGCGCCCGACACTGGGGACGGCTGGGTCTCAAAGGTCCTCGGAAAGAAAGACCAGTTTTCCATCCGCGGCGGCTACAGCATCATGTACGACCACTTCGGCATTCCCATCGTGAATAGTTTTGACCAGAACGGCTCCTTCGGCCTTTCCACGATTCTGGGGAATCCCGCCGGTGTGGTGTCGCCGGCGAATGCTCCACGGTTTACCTGTCTCACTCCGGGAACATCGGGCCAGTCCTGCTTGCCCCCACCCTGCGCGTCTATCAACGATCCGGGCTGCTTGTTCGGTCCTGCGCCTGCGGGCGGTTTTCCCTATACGCCGGGCAACACCACGTTTGCCATCAATTGGGGGCTGGACCAAAATATGAAGACGCCCTACGCGCACGTCTTCAATTTTTCGATTGGCCGCCAGCTTACTTCCCGTTCTTCGCTCCAGATTGCGTACGTGGGTACTATTGCTCGCCGACTGCCCTTACAGGTCGATCTGGCTATGCCTACCAACTTGACGGATCCCGCCAGTAGCACGAAGTATTTTCAGGCAGCCACGATGCTCTCTAAGGCCGCCGCCGCCGGCACGGACGTCAATCAGATCCAGGCCATACCATTTTTCGAGAATCTCTTTCCCGCTTGGGCGGGCTCGGCCGTGGCCAGCCAGCTAGGGGGCAACAAGCTCCTTTGCGCACCCGGCGGTTCTGCCGCCAATCCAACGGCGACACAAAACATCTACAACCTCTGGAATTGCTTCCCGCATAACGAAACCTTCTCGCTGTTCGAAATGGATTTGCCTGCCTCCATTACCGGGTTGAGCCCCGCACTCCCCAACAGTAAGTTCGGCCCGTATACCTTCTTCCATGACCAGTTCAGTTCGCTCTACGCATGGCGCAACATCGGCACTTCCGATTACAACGCGCTGCAGGTGACCTACAATGTGCGCTGGGGAGCCGACCTGCAGGGACAGTTTAACTACACGTTTTCGAAATCGTTCGACGAAGCATCGGCTGCCGAGCGAGTCGGTCCTTACGAAGGAACCGGCGGGACAGGCAACGACCTGAACGGTGGCGGCATTGTCATCAATTCGTGGGATCCGTTGTCTCTGCGCGGGCTCTCCGATTTCAACGCCTTCCACCAAATCAACGCGAACCTCGTATATCAGCTTCCCTTTGGAAAAGGACAGCGGTTTGCAGGTAATGCAGGCCCGCTGCTCAACGAATTAGTCGGCGGGTGGCATGTCTCTGGAATATTCCGCTGGACCACCGGGTTCCCGATCACTATCGACAACGGTTTCACCTGGGCAACCAACTGGAACATCGAGGGCGATGCCATGCCGAACGGGCCGGCTCCAAATGCGTCCAACCCCAAGAACGCGATGGTCAATGGCGTGGGCATTGGTCCCGACATCTTCGCCAATCCGGCGGCTGCGCAGGCCGCTTTCCGCCCAGAGTGGCCGGGCGAATCCGGGGTCCGAAACAACGTCATTGGCGATGGCATGTTCAACATCGATACCGGGGTGAGCAAAGATTTCTCTCTGGGTGAGCAGAGGCGTCTGGAGTTCAGTTGGCAAGCGTTCAACGCAACCAACTCGGTGCGCTACGATGTGCGCGGCGCTCAACCCTCGCTCTCCTACGATCCGACACAGTTCGGCAAATACCTCGGGACGCTAACCACGCCTCGCTTCATGCAGTTCGCCTTGCGCTTCGAATTCTGAGGTTGTGAAATGCGGCTTGGCCCGAGAGGCGCCGACGCACTCCTGCTTCTTTAGGTCGTGCCTTTGTTCTTGGGGACAGGGACGTTGGCAGGGGAGGTGTGGAGCGCCCAAAATCAACGTGCGTCTGCGCCGCCGTGCTGCGTTTTCGTCGACGACTGAGACCGGCTGGGTTGGAATTTCCCTGCTCGTTTCACATTACTTTCCTGAGAGGCAAGAGTTCATGGCGCGAAATGGTGGCCGGTACATGCGAACCAGAGTCCTCACCGCAAAACATTCCCAGGAGTGAAAACAGCAGGGAGCTTCATTTACTTGTGTGCCGAAAGTGGCGGCCCTGCCACCTCTCGCAACAACATGCGTTGATCGCTGCTGTGAGCATCGTGACAGTCTACGCAGGGTCTTTTCACGAGGGGCACATGCTGCTGCAACTCCGCGGATTTCTCGTGGCAGGCAAAGCAGATCTGCTCCTTCGGCATCGCCAGGTTGATGGTCGTCATGTCGCCCTGAGTTTTCGACACATGACATACGGTGCAAGAAGTCGCCATCGCTGAGTGCACGGACGCTCCGCTGATTTTCTTCGCATGACAGGAGGAACAATCGGCGTCCTTGAGGAGAACGCCCGGGTGCTCGACGCCCCATGCCGGCATTGCCGCCGCCAACAGCAGAAACAGAAAAGCGATCCGCGTGCTCGGGGTGCGCTTCATGAGTGTCGCGTCATTCTATTGAGCTGCGATCGTACGATCATTACTAAGAATCTACTAGCTCCGCGAGAATCAATGCCAAGAAGCAAGCACCGGCAGTGAAATGATGTGCTTAAGTCGTTTGGATCGAAAGCGAAGCAGAAAGTTCGTGACCTCGATCACGCACGCCTGTGATCGCACGCACAATCCCAGCCACCTGGCAGAAATCCCCGATCTGGGTTGCCCCATCCTTGTCTCTCCGCTCTCCGGAGAGGCAGGGTGGGAATTCTGATTTCGTTCTCGGAGTGAAGCCCGTCGGCCTGGACTTGGGCGAACTTTTCTCGCAAACTCTGTGCGCAATACTGCATCAGTAGCTGTGTCCGCACATCTAAGAAAGATAAGCATTACTTCCGACCCAGGCACGAACTGGAGGTTCATAGTGAAACTGGAATTGTTCAGGACGATTTTTACCGGCGCTGCTGCCAGCGTCCTTGCACTGGCAGTGAGCGTTGGCTCATTGCAGGCCTTTGCCATGCAAGAGCAGCAGCAAGACCCAGGGCGGCCGCCCCAGCAGGATCGGCCCCAAAATGATCAGCCCCAAGACCAAGGACCGCCGCAGGATCAAGGGCCGCAGCAAGACCAAGGCGCCCCGCCCGATCAGGGACCTCCGCCGGGCCCGGCACGGGCGCAGTCGGCGACCTTGAGTCCCGAACAGTTACAGCAGTTAGTCGCTCCCATCGCCTTGTATCCCGACGCTCTGGTGGCGCAGATTCTTGCCGCCTCTGCCTATCCGACGCAGATCGTCGAAGCACAACGCTTCCTTCAACAGAATCCCAATCTGAAAGGCAAGGAGTTGGGCGACGCAGTGGACCAGCAGGATTGGGATCCGAGCGTCAAGGCTCTGACCCAGTTTCCTTCGGTCCTGGCGAATTTGGACAAAGATCTTTCTTGGACCTCCGAACTCGGCGACGCCAATTACAACCAGCAAGCCGACGTCATGGAAGCCGTTCAGTTCATGCGCAGGAAAGCGGAAGACGCAGGTCATTTGAAAACGACGCCGCAGCAGACCGTGGCGAATCAGGGACAGCAGGTCGTCATTCAACCGGCGAATCCGGATGTCGTCTACGTTCCGGAATACAATCCCGAGTTGATCTACGGCTATCCGGTTGGACTGTGGCCCGGCTTCTATCCATGGTGGGGCGTCGGAGGCCCGTATCTTTCTTTCGGCGCCGGTTTTGGCATTGGTCCCTTCTTCGGATTTGGCTGGGGCTGGCGTGGCTGGGGGGTGGATTGGTACCACCGGGGCCTGATGTATGGCGGCGGCCGTTACGGATTCCACAGCCGTGCCTTCTATGACCGCAATGCTTACTTCCGCGGCAATTACCGTGGCTACGCGCCTTACGGTCGGGGTGACCGCACTGCCCGAGGTTTTGCCGCTCCCGGCCGCGCCGGCGGATTCGCCGGACCTGGACGGGCCGGTGGCTATCGTGCACCCACAGCCAGAGGTAATGCCGGGACGCGCTCCGGCGCCTTAAGCGGATACAGCCGCGGCGGAGAAGCGCGCGGCTATTCATCCCGCGGAAAATCCAGTGTTGGCGGTGGTGGCGCGCGCGGCGGCGGTACGCGCGGCGGTGGTGGCTCGCAGGGTGGTGGCTCGCACGGTGGCGGCAGGCACTAACCGCGTAGCCGACCAGCACAACTTTAATTCCGATTTGACGCGCGCCGGAAAGGACAGAAAAGTTATGACGTTGCAAGCAAGGAGTTCTAAAAGATATTCCGGGGGCATTCAATTCTTGGTGGCCGTCGGCACCCTAGCTGCCTTGGGACTTTTTTCAAACTTGGCAGCAGGGCAGTCTGCCCCGCAAAAATCTGCCTCGCGCGGACAAGAATCGAGCGGACAAATATCGCCACGCCGCAAACCCGGCGAACTCCAGTCGGGACAACAGGCGTTTTCCTCCGCTTCTGACGCCGCCCAGACCTTAGTCGAAGCCATCCAGAAGAATGATCACCCGGCATTGTTGAAAGTTCTGGGATCGAATGCCAAGGACCTCATCTCTTCCGGCGACGACGCCGAAGACCAGAACGACAGAAATCAGTTCGTGCAAAAATATCGCCAGATGAATCGTTTGGTGACCGAGCCCGATGGCACTACCACTCTTTACATCGGCGCCGAAAACTGGCCCACGCCCATCCCGCTCGTGCACCAGGGCAGCTCATGGTATTTCGATACCGCGGCGGGGAAACAGGAAATTCTGTATCGCAGGATTGGGAAAAACGAACTGGCCGCAATCGCGGTCTGTCGGGAGCTGGTGGATGCGCAAAAAGAATATTACGCGGAGCCCCACGACGGCGACAAGAATCAGTACGCGCAGAAGCTCTACAGCGATCCCGGCAAGCATAACGGTCTTTACTGGCAAGCCTCGTCCGACGAACCTGCCAGCCCCATCGGTCCCCTGGTAGCTGCGGCTGCGCAGGAAGGCTATGGGGAAGCTGCCGATCAGGAGCACCAGCCCTTCCAGGGTTATTATTTTCAGATCCTGAAAGGGGAAGGCCGCGGCTCTGCCCACAGCTACATCGTCGACGGAAAGATGACCCGCGGCTTCGCCTTCGTCGCCTATCCAGCGGAGTATCGCTCCTCGGGAGTGATGACCTTCGTGGTGAGTCAAGACGGAATTGTCTACGAAAAAGATCTCGGTCCCCGGGCTGCCGAGATCGCGAAAAAATTGACCCGCTACGACCGCGACGCAACCTGGCGCAAAGCCGATTGAGCGCCGGCACTGGCTGTCAACGCTGTGGCGGGGTGGCTGGATCCGGAGGAGGTGTCGCTGCCGTGTTGTTTCCTCCCGGCTTCAGCAACGGATCCGCTACCGCAGCGTCGTTCTTAATCAGATCCGTCTTGACTTCCACCTTCTGTTTGGGCAGCGCATTGATCTCCGTCTCGAAGGTCTGATAGCCGGGAAGCGCGACTCTGATCTTATGTGCACCGGGCGCAACCAGCATCCCGCGACCCATGCCCTCAAACTCGCCCACGTGTCCCACGAACAGCCCGTCCAGGAAAACCGCCGCTCTCGGCGGATTGACCGTAATCTTCACGGTCGCCGTCACCGCCGGCAGCGCTCCCGTAGGAGCCTTCTCCATGGCCACACGAACCACCTGCTTCACGCCCGGCTGCACCGCAACTCGCTCGCTGAAGTCCTGATAGCCGTCTTGGCGGACCGTAATCACGTGTTTGCCCGGTAGCAGCAGAACCTTCTTCGACCCCTTGAGTTCCTTTAGATAGCCTACGTACTGTCCATCCACCCAAACGCCGGAGGTCTTTTCGACTTTGGATTTCCCTTCAAATTGAATTTCCCCCATCACCCGATTCCCGGCATAGATCGCCGGAGTGAGCAGCAAAGTAGAAAACACCAGCAGCATCCCCAACCACCGATCTGCTCCTCGCCGCGCACTTCTCATCATGGTCCTCCTTCGTCTCTTGAAATGAACGCAGCATGATCCGTGCCAACCTCGCAAACCGCTGAAATAAAAGGGATCGGCGATGCGCGGTCATCACCCAACGAAGCCCCGAGTATGCAAAATGTTCGCCCCCGCGGCAACAATTGCGATCTGCGCTTTCTTGATCACTTCCGCGCGACAGTGTCAGGAATGTCCCCGGTCCGTTTTGTCAGGGATGTGCCCGGTCCGTGCCCTCCCTGTACTCCCTCCCCGGTGATCTATTGGAATCATTGAGTTAGCGGAATTTCGAGATCTAATCCATGAGCTGCAACAGGTTAGGGGCAAAATCTTGAGCCCCAAGGAGTTACTGGTACGGACTTGTTGTTGGCTCATGAGCTGAGTATTTGGGAATGGGAATTCTCAGTCAAGGTCGAGTGGACATGGGGAGAGGAAAGCTGTGGAAATCGCCCCGCGGCAGAAACTCCGAAGGATATTCAACCCTCCTCTGCTCGTTTCGAGATGAAGTCGAGGCCCATCGCAGAGATGTTCAATTTTGCACAGACCTCAGAGAGCCAAGAGATATAAAAATCTGACAGCCCTCAAAGCGGCTCAGAAGAACCGCAATCCACGCTTTGCGAGGGCGAAGGAGGAATATGAAGACCGGTACGAAAGATAAACTCAGGGGCAGCTTCCACGAAGTGAAGGGAGCAATCAAGGAGGAGGTCGGAAAAGTCACCAATGACCGCGATTTGAAAGCCGAAGGAAAATCCGAAAAGAAGGCGGGCAAAGTTCAACAGCGGATTGGCCATGCCAAAGACACCGTCGCCAACTTGAAAGGACAGTTGGCGGAGTTAAAGAAAACTGGATAAGCCATTCAGAAATGAATCGGGCGGGTAGCCCATGTTAACCGCACTACTACTGCCGAGGGGCACCCTCGAGAATGAAGATAAAACGTGAGGGTGCCCCTCTATCTCGCCGCATTTTGGCGAGATAGAGGGGGGGGTGATCTTAGTTGTCGGACACAATAGTCCGGGCCACCCGCGTCACCCCCCCTACGATTCTCCCAACCTCATCTTTTCCCCAACACCTCCCAAGCCTCCCGATACTCCTCGCACATCGGCCGGCGGCTCCTGATGTCCGGATAAAATCTCAAGCTCTTCGCCGGCCCCACCGCCGCAATCGGCAGCAAGTACCAGACATCCACCGGCTGCACATGCGCCGCCATCACATCAATCTCCTTCGCCGTATACCGCTTCTTGCCCCGCCCCCGCGTCGCATGCACCGGCTGCACTTCATATCCCCGCCGGTACAATCTCCCCGTCCCCTTCACCTGCACCCGGAATATCGGACCGCCTTCCTCCGCCCACACCACAAAGTCATAACGCTCGCTGTCTCCCCACGGCAGCGCCACCTTAAATCCCAACGTCCTCGCCTTCAGCAAAAATGCCGCCTGCGAAATCTCCCCCGACCGCTTCGGATTCCTCCTCATCCTCAACCACCACTTCTCCCTCGGATCCGCCGCCGCCATCATCCACGGCACGATCACGCTGCAATCCACAACTTTCTCCGCCTCTTTCCCCGTCCCCTTCGCCATTTCCTTCTCGACTCCCATGTTGTAAGACACTCCTCCCATTCCGTACCGGAATCCCGGCACAGAAGTTTCCAAGCTACTCAGTTTTGAGCTAGGTTCTTCCAGAATGAAACGATGTCCAGCCAAAAGCAACGAAGACCCGCAGTCCCAAAAAATACCTGTCCCAAAACGGGAATCGCGCAAACAAGAAAAATGAAACCGTGGGGACAGCGCCCCCGGCTGTCCGCGGAGCGAAGCTCCGCGAGTGAAAATCGAGTTAGTGAAAATCGAGTTAGTGAAAATCGAGTTAGTGAAAATCGAGGTGCAGAGCGGACACTCCCTTCGACTTTGCTCACGCAGGCTCTGTCCGCTGCTCTTGACTTCGACGTACCGGTCGCAGCGCCCCGCAGAACCCACCCCACCCCAGCCGCGGAGCGGCGACAGAATGCAGCCCCGGACGTAAGTCCGGGGTAAGTCTTCGTGACCGGATTGCCTGCGCCGCGGGTGCCCATCCTTTCGGGCCCTTTGCGAAAGGGCGGGAACCCCGGACGCTTGCACTCTCAGGACACCAGTTTCTTCTGAGTACCGAGTACTGATGACTTTGTCGTTCCCAATTCGGAATTTCCGAGCACTTTATTTCACGCATACGAGGCGCAACAGAATTGCTGGTGAAATGATATTTCTCGGAGGCGAGAAACGTGGGCGGATCGTATCGTGATCTCATTGCGTGGCAGAAAGCGATGGTTCTGGTGAGGGAAATCTATTACGCCACGCAAGCGTTCCCAAAGGAAGAGCGTTACGGTCTAATGAGCCAACTGCGGAGAGCGGCAGTCTCCGTGCCCAGCAACATCGCAGAAGGCCAGGCCCGCTACTCGCGACGCGAATTCCACCATTTCCTAAATAACGCCCGCGGTTCTCTCGCCGAAGTAGAGACCCAAATTATGCTGGCCAACGATCTAGGACATCTAGCGTCAAAAGATGCCGATACGCTCCTGCTCAAAACGTCAGAGCTAGGCAGGATCCTAAACGGCCTGATCGCCTCAACAAAATCAGCAGCGTGAGGCCAGTACTCGGTACGCAGTACTCAGTACTCAGTTCGAGCCGAGAAGGGTTTTTTCTGAGTATGCGCATTGCAGCGAGAAGGTTTTTCTGAGTACTGAGTACCGAGTACTGAGTACTATTCTTTAATTCCCATCTGCCAAAACAAGAACGAATAAACATCCGTAAGCTCCTCGATCTGCTTGGTCACCGGTTTGCCCGCGCCATGGCCCGCTTTGCTTTCAATTCGCAACAAGATGGGCCGCGTGCGGCTCGTCCCATTCTTCGCCTCGGCCTGCATCTCGGCCGCCATCTTTTTCGCGTGCATGGGGTCGACTCGGGTGTCGGTGTCGGCGGTCATGAATAGGATTGCGGGATACTCCGCGCCTGCTTTGACGTGGTGATAGGGGGAGTAGGCGTAGAGCCACTTGAACTGCTCGGCGTTTTCAGACGTGCCGTACTCGGGGATCCACAATTTCGCGATCTGGAAATCCTGGTAGTGGATCATGTCGAGCAGCGGGACCTGGCAGACGACGGCGCGGAACAGGTCGGGACGCTGCGTGATCATGGCGCCCATGAGCAGGCCTCCGTTGGAGCCGCCCTGGATGGCGAGGTGATTGCGGTCGGTATATTTTTCGGCGATGAGGTGCTCGGCGGCGGCGATCATGTCGTCGAACACGTTTTGCTTTTTTTCGAGCATGCCGGCGCGGTGCCAGTCTTCGCCGAACTCGGCGCCGCCGCGCAGGTTGGCGACGGCGTAGATGCCGCCGTGCTCCATCCACAGATACGCGGTGCGGCTGAAACTGGGCGTCAGGCTGATGTTGAAGCCTCCGTAGCCGGTGAGCAGCGTAGGATTTTTGCCGTTTTTCGCAATGCCTTTCTTGTGCACCACGAACATGGGGACGCGCGTCCCGTCTTTCGACTTGAACCATTCCTGGTTGACCTCGTAGGCCGCGGGATCGATCGAGGGGGCGTCGACCTTGGCCCAAAGCACAGGGTTCGCAATGACGTCGCCCTCGAAACCGCTGGTTCCTTCGCGGGTCACAACGTGCACCGGTTTCAGGTCGACACGATAAATGCCTGGAGGGACTGTGAACGAATGAAATCCAAAAAACATTTCATCGCGATCCCACCGGCCGCCCGATCCGAAGACAGTGCCGATCGCGGGAAGCTCGATGTCGCTGATCTTCTTACCCTCGAGATCGAAGAGCTTCAACTGCGAACTCGCGTTCTGTTCATACTGTGCAAACAGCTTGCCGCCGAAGACCGCTGTGCCCTGCAGCACGGCGTCGGTCTGCGGGATCAGTTCCTTCCAGGCCTCGCGATCGTAGTTACCGGCGTCGGCCACGAAGATGCGATAGTGCGGCGCGTCTTCGTTGGTGGTGATGAAGAGCTTGTCGTTGTAGACCTCGCCGCCGTAGAGGAAATTCTTTCCCGTGGTGATGCGCGTGGGCGGAGTGCCCGCCTTCACATTCATCAAAAAAAGCTCGGACTTGGTCCAGCCTTGCGAGACGTTAATCAGCAGCCAGCGGCCGTCGTTGGAAAGAGATACGCTCGGCCAGTCTTCCGCATCGCGGCCTTGGCCGAAAATAGGTTGGTCGTCGTCCTCGGGATCGTTGGACAGTTCGTGATAGAAGACGTGGCGGTTGTACATCTCCTGGCCGTCGGGCACGGCTCCTTTTTTCGGATAGCGCGTGTAGTAGAAGCCGGAGTTGTCGAGCTTCCAGGCGATTGACGCGGCGCGCGTGCGCTCGATGGTGTCCGGAAGCAGGATGCCGGTTTTGGTCTCGATGATGTGCAGGGTGCTCATCTCCGAACCGCTGGGCGAAGTGCCATAGGCGACATACTTTCCGTTTTCGCTGGGCTGAAACCAGTCGAGCGCGATGGTGCCGTCGGCCGCGAGTTGGTTGGCGTCGACCAGCACGCGGTCGGGGCCGGTGAGTCCGTCGCGCACATAAAGGACAGGCTGGTTCTGCATGCCCTCACGCTTGGTGTAGAAATAATGGCGGCCGGCGATCATCGGCGGCGTGACGCTGCCGATCGACAGCAAATCGGTCAGACGTTTGTGGATGGCGTCGCGTCCGGCGAGCCGGTCAAGCATCCCCCGGGTGTAAGCCATCTCCTGCTCCACCCATTTCTGCGTCTCCGGATTTTTCCCATCCTCCAGCCAGCGGTAGTTGTCGAGAACTTTTGTCCCATGAAACATGTCGACGATAGGCTTCTCCGCAGCCGTGGGAGGAGCCGAAGGAGTGGAGGATTTGGAATCCTGCCCCGCATAAACCGCGGCAGCCACCAGAAAAATGAAGGAGAGAGCAGAGAACAAACGCATAAGCACCTCGAACAATTGCGGTGAATGCATAAAACAGCTAGCGTACCAGAGTTGGAATGTTTTCAGGACCGCACCCGAAATGCTATGATGATGCTGATAATCAAGGTCGAGCCCTCAGCGCCCGGCCCACGACACTCCTCAGTAGCTCAATGGCAGAGCATTCGGCTGTTAACCGAAGGGTTGTAGGTTCGAGTCCTACCTGAGGAGCCATTCTTTTCCCGCGTTTCGACGCTTACGCAAGCGGCGGGGTCTAACGATCCTTTAGAATAGAGCAGGACGGAATCTGCGTTGCCATGAGTGACGATACGATCACGATTTCAGCGGGGCCGCGTTTTCGAGCGGCTATGATCCTGGCGATCGTTGCGGATGCGGTGCAGATTGCTGTTTTCCCGCTATTCGTCGAAGGGGCGCTGTCACCCGCCGAGGACGTGCTGGACTTCGGGGTAGGGGCCTTGATGGTTCACCTGTTGGGGTGGCATTGGGAATTTCTGCCATCGTTTTTCGCCAAGCTTGTGCCAGGGATCGACCTAGTTCCTTTCTGGACTTTGGCGGTAGTCAACGTCTATCGCAAGTCGAAGCGGATTGCGGTCGATGCAGAAGAAGGTCATCCGGTACGGCCAGCGCTCGACGACCCTCGACATTCGTGAACTGTTGGGTTTGACTGGAAGCCATCTGTTCATCGACCGAATCCCTCAGGGGCTAAAGCCTGCATCATTTGCGATTCCGAGCGGCACGGCTGAAGCCGTGCCCTTCCCAAAACCATTTTATGAAGATAGCCTCCTGTTTCTTGGCTCGCAGATGGCGTTCCTGCTAGTCCCCGTCCTCCTGCAATTTGTTACAATCCTCTCGCAATGACGACTTCGGATATGGTTTTGGTTCCTGCGAAAACGGTTGCCAGCGCCAAGGGCGATGGGCCCAGCGTGGATGTGAGTGGCGCTTCCAATCGGGTGTTCCTGGCGACGCTGGCGATCACAAAGATCATTGAGCAAGAGTCGCTCGACCTCAGCATCTACGGTTCGGTGGATGGCGCAACGTGGGGCGCGAAGTCGATTGCCGCGTTTCCCCAGAAGTTTTATTGCGAAGAGTCGCCGCTGTTGCTCGATTTGACTGCGCATGCGGAGGTGAAGTTCGTGCGCGCGCACTGGGAAATGGCGCGCTGGGGGCGCGGGACTGAGACGCCAATGTTCGAGTTCGGCGTGACGTTGAAAGAAGTGCCGGCCGACATTCTGAAAGCGGTCACGGCTGAAGCCAAGGCGATGGCCTAGGGAAATCTGCAATCTAAATTTGGCGATAGGTCCGCAGTTTCCCTAACCTCAATCCGCTATATTGATCTCAGAATGAAAAATGAGTCCGAGGTAATGGTGCGTCCGGCGCGCAACGTGCGCGGCACTGTGCGGCTGCCGGGAGACAAATCCATTTCTCATCGCTACGCCATGCTGGCAGGAATCGCCGAGGGGGCATCGCGCCTGGAGAATTATTCCACCGGAGCGGACTGCGCCAGCACGCTTGACTGCATGCGCTCTCTCGGAGTTTCGTGGGAGCGCAAAGACGGCGTGGATAATACCATCGAAGTGCAGGGACGCGGCTTGGCGCTTGCCGCACCTGCGGGCGCGCTCGATTGCGGCAACTCGGGTTCCACGATGCGCATGTTGAGCGGCATTGTGGCGGGGCAGAAATTCACCAGCGAAATGGTGGGCGACGAGTCGCTCTCCCGGCGTCCCATGGAGCGCGTCATACGGCCGCTTTCCGCCATGGGCGCACAGATTGCATCGCAAGAGGGGAAGCCGCCGTTGCGCATTACGGGCGCGGCGCTGAAAGCCATCGACTACAAAATGCCGGTGGCCAGCGCACAGGTAAAATCCTGTCTGCTGTTTGCGGGATTATTCGCGGAGGGCGAGACCCGGATTGAAGAACCAATGCGCACCCGCGATCACGGCGAAGTGGCGCTGCGGGCGTTTGGGGCGCAACTCGATCGCAAAAGCAGCGGGCAGGGAAGTGAAGTGCGCATTCGCGGGGGACAGCAGTTGCGGGGCATTGAAGCCTGTATTCCAGGCGACCTGTCGAGCGCGGCATTTTTTCTGTGCGCGGCAGCGTTGTTTCCGGGATCGGCATTGACCATCCCGAACCTGTTGATGAATCCGACGCGCGCCCGCTTGCTCGACCTACTGATGGAGATGGGACTGCGCATTTCGGTGACGCAACTGGATGAGATTCACGGCGAAATCGCGGGAACGCTTCAGATCGAAGGCGGTACGCTCAAGGGATCGGCGATTGCTGGTGCAGATTCGGCCGCGCTGATTGATGAGATCCCCGTGCTGGCGGCGATCGCCGCATACACGGAGCAGGGAATTGAAGTGCGGGACGCCAAGGAATTGCGCGTGAAGGAATCGGACCGCATCGCAGCCGTGGCCACCAACCTGCGCCTCATGGGCGCGCAGGTGGAAGAGCGTGAAGACGGGCTCAGGATTCCCGGAGGCCAGACTCTTCACGGCGCCGAACTCGATTC
>OBLW0100000241.1_pt1 | contig 46732 bp, 32 predicted proteins | sample 1520161 | NCBI WGS metagenome assembly OBLW01 (sample SAMEA3539309, study PRJEB22396) | soil metagenome | biome: tundra; feature: field; material: soil | place: USA | collected 2010-05 | depth 0.15 m
CTAGAGCTCTCTATTTCAGCGGGCTTTGGCTTTGCGCGGGAAGTCTGCTCATGTTCACTGGGCGGAATTCACTCAATCCTTTGTGGCTGATCTCCGGCGTGCTGATTCTCATCAGCCAAACTGGCCAGATGGGATGGATGGGATTAGGATCGTTGGTAACAAACCATCTGGAGTCCCTGAATGCCGTTCCGTCTCCTGTTGGCGATCGCACTTGTGAACATGTCGTCCGCCCTCCACGCACAGTCTGAGGTCTCCGTGCGACACCAGGTCTACGGCGGCTATAGCTACTTCTCCAACTCGTTCAACGCAGCACCTAGATCGCCCCAGCCGCTGAATGGATGGGATGCCTCCTTCGCCTTCCCGCCCTGGCACAGCTTGCGCTTCAAGCTCGAAACCTACGCATACAGAGGCTCCAACCTGGGCGCGCCGCAACACGCACTCTTCATCATGGGTGGCGGGCAATATTCCTGGCGTTTCAGAAAGGAGTCCGTCTTTGTGGAGGGGTTGCTGGGAGAAGCCGGGTTGAACAGTAATTGGGGGCCAAACCAGACAATCGGTTATACAGCCTCAATTTCAACGCTTGCGGGCGCTGGCCTGGACACGCCGCTCACGCGTCATTTTGCTTTCCGCGTAAGCGGCGGTTATCAGTACGCCTATTTCAACCTCGGAGGTCCGCATATCGCCATCCCATACCGGCTCCCCGGCATGCCCACAAACTTCGGTCGCATCTCAAGCGGATTGGTCTGGCAGTTCTAGATTCGATAGCCGGAAAAGAAGTAAAGAAAAGACCAGGGAAACGAAAATCTCTAAGCGGGAATCCGTTCTTGAGAGCGCCTCAGCGCCTAAAACCTAGGGAATCGGTGGTGCTGACCGGCTTCCTGTGCTTTGAGATGGTAACTGATTCCCCAGTTCGCATTCATCATGTCGGTGCCGGGATTGATTGGAACAATAAAGCCGTCTGAAAAATGAAAATCGCTCCATAGGCCCAGGCGCAGATCCACGCGCTTCTTCAGCCTGATTTGCACGCCAAGTCCATTCTGCATACTGAAGTTCTCATAGGTCCCATGGTCCGAAATCGCCTTATGATCAAGGACGAGCATTCCGCCCTTGAAAAGCAAGTAGGGCTTGATTGCCTTGTTGTCCCGCCACATCATGCGCAAGCCGATCGGCGTAAACTCCATACCGTACAAGAGCCTCCGATTGGGTGAGGGCGGTGTTAGCGGATTGCCAAAATAATTGGTGTCGGCGAGTTGATTGAAAAGAACCAAGGGCAGAAACTCTGCCACGTAGTCCATCCGCGCGCGCAGGAAGTAGCCCCAGGAATGGCGGTCGTATTCGAACCCGCTTGTGTAGATTTTGGTTCCGCCCTCGGTCGCAAAGATCTTGTAATTGCCGTAGGAAGCCAATCCCTCCCAGACAATTTCGCGTTCCACAGGCTGCTTGACCTGATTCCTGTCCTTTGGTGGCGTCTCTGTATTTTGGGATTGTGAGGCTTGCGACCCAAGAAGGCTGAGCGCGGCCAGAATGGGAAGGCTATTGAGGAGAATATTGCAGGCAAAAGAACGCTCAAGCAAATGAGTGGATGCTGATTTACAAACTCGATCGCTGGACAATGGGCCTCCAACTCAGCCGGCGTATACAAGGTGTGTCGCCATGATCAAGGCATAAACCGGAATCTCATTTTTCGATGTCGGTTTCTTAGGATTGTACTGCTCCCCTGGGCACGCGCACAACGGAGCAGAGGGATTCGTCTATGCAGACATGGTCGAGACCGTTAGAACTCATCAGGCGGGACAATTGGCTCATGGTCTGGTTCCAATCTGCGAGCATTTGGTCTACCAGATATTTGATGCTAAAGCCCGCTAAATCAGCGGGCTTTCCTTTTGAGCGGAAATCGTCAAAGCGGGCTCTGACGCCCAATAATGCGAAACCTGTGGCACATCCTGCTGCACAGTTCGTAGCAGCCATCGACGGATGCGGGCTAAGTAAGCACACCCCTCGTGCGGCGCTCAACGCTCTTGGACCGCAAGGATTCTGGCCATGAATGGCTGCTTGCGACTTACTCGGCTTTTGACTAGGAACCGCTAAAAATCATTGATTGATGGCGAACTACTACGGTGAGACTTACGTCGAATTGGGACTTTAGCATTTCCTTGGTTGAAGCTTTCGGCAACCCAAAGTCGCCCGCCTTCTTCACTTATTCGCAATTTATCTGCACTTATTCGCAAACTTATTGACAAATCCCGCGTTGCGGCATAATAAGTGTTCCGTTTTATACATAAAAAGTGTACTGTTTTATACAGAATTTCAAAAAATTGTCAGAGTCGCGCTATGGAGTTCGAGACCTAAGGCAAGATGCCGAGCGGAAGCTGCGACTGATGAGAATGCGCAAAACTGCCCGCTAGTTGAAGCATGCGCAACTGAGCCTGACCTCGGTGCGAGTCTCCTTGAAGTCTATGTCTTTGGATCCCCTAAAGTTGCCAAGATAGGAAGAATTACTTCATGGGAGCCTGCGCTCTTTTGGACGACCGCGTACCACGATTGTGGGATTCGATTGTTGAGCCAAATAGCTCAGTTTGTGGTTAACACTCCAGTTGAATGGCTGGCTATCTACTCTCTGCTCCTGGCGCCGACGAGATAAGTGAAAGAAGTTGGGTCGCACCGAAAACGAAGACACAGAACAGAGGCGATGGTTCTGTCCCCTTCTTTCAGGCTTTAAGAAAAACCGATTCCATCCGGGCTGACCCTTTGCGTGCGCAGGGTCCACGGGATGTCTGCGCCCGCAATTATGTGTCGAAGGAATACTAATGGAGAAACGTCGTTACTTGCCTCTAATGCTTTTGTTCCTCGCGGGTTGCGGCGGTGTATCCAACACGCCGATCTCGCCGAAGGCCAACGTCCAGATCACGCCCCAGGGTCAAACCGTAATCTCGAATATCCAGACCTCCTCTGGAAACTGGCGCAGCTGGATTCAGATGCCGCCTGCTTATGCCGACTGCCTGACACCGTGTTTCGGCACCTCAATTGAGGAGATATTCAAGGTCGCGGAACCCTCGCTGAGCGGCAACGCCACCATGTTCGAGCTCAACCCAGCTAGTCCGTATGCGGACGGTCTGTTCTCTGCCCAGCTCATCGGTCAGAATTCGCCGCAAATACCGGATGTGAACCACGCGATTCTTCCGTCCATCCATAACTTCATCTACGACAGCTACTTCTATGTAACGAAGGACAGTATCACGCAGGTACTTGAATTCGACATAAGCATGTATATGAACGGCGTTGGAATGGTCTGGGGAACGCAGTGCAATCACCTGGGTGATGGGAACTGGGACATATGGGACAACGTGAACAATCTATGGGTATCAGCGGGAGTACCCTGTCAATTCCTGAATGGCTGGAACCATGTGACCCTCAACTTGCAGCGGGAATCAGACAACACGTTGCTCTACCAGTCGATTGAACTGAACGGCACCACCTACACGCTGAACAAGACGTATCCTGCGGGGATTGCGGACTCGGGCTGGTGGGGTGTGACGGCAAACTACCAAATGGACGGGAACGCCATCAACACCGCGAATACCACGTATGTGGACAATTTCAGCGTCACGTACTGGTAAGAGCCTGCTCCCGGACCGCTGACAACTAGCCACGGGCCGGGAGCCACGGTGAGTTGCAGCTCCCGTCTGGATGGTTCATTGGCTTACGGCCCCATGCTCGCAGGGGTGCATGGATTGTATCCCAGCGATTGGGCTGTCACGGGTATTGGCGGAGTGGGCGGCGTGATCCATGGGATGCCCGTGAAGTCGAAAAACTCCAGCAGGTTGGGCTGCGCGGCGTCATGCGCTGTAAGATGCGCGGCGCTGCCAATAAACCTATTCTCGACAAACTTGATCACCGCGGTGTGATCCATTGGCGTGTGCGAAACAAAATGCCGCCGGGTAAAAGGCGAGATGATTATGTTCGGCAAGCGGAAACCTAGCTGTGCGGCAAATCCCTGTTGGGCCGCGGCGTCGCCTGCATTGGCGCCCGGGTCATTCGATGCCAGGTCGCAATGTAACGAAGGAATTCCGCCGGTTGGCACACACGGAATGTACGCGTCAGCATTCACTGCGATCTGTGAGATGTCCGGGATTGGTCCCAAAGAAGCATTTGTAAAATCGTTTGAGTGGCCGGGCACGGGTGGAACGTGGTCGTATGGCCCTCCACCTTCGTCGTAGCTGAAGAAGAAGACGGAATCCTTCCATGCAGAACTCGCCATAAGAGAGTTCACGATGCTTGCTACTTGCACCTGGCCTAATAGAACCGATTGGCCTGAGCCCGGATGCTCGTCATTATTGGCGTAACCGGCCTCAATGAAGGCAAAGCTTGGGAGGGTACCGTCGGTGAGATCGGTGAAGTAGGCCGACACCGGGGCAACATGGTTCGGATCTATGCAGAAACTGTTCGACGAATCGCCAACCACGCTGGACGGCTGTGCGGGGGCGGTGCATGCAGCACCAGTGGGATTCTCATACATATATTGGTATGAATAGGTCAGGTTAGAGAAGGTGGTCGCGGGATACGCCGCGTTTGAGGACCCGGTGCAGTCATCCGTGTTGAGGCAGAAGCCCTGGGTGACCGTGTAGTAGATCTTCCAGGAGACCTTTGCCTGGTCAAGTTCCTGGAAGATGTTCGGTATATTGAGCTGAGAAAGATGGTCATCACCGCCGGGGTCCTTGGCCAAACCCTGGGTCGTGCCCCCCGTGAAGGTCGCGATGCGGTTGCCAATGCTCTTGGTCGATACCGGCGAGAACCAGCGATCTGACACCGCGAACTGCGACGCCATGTAGTAGTAGTAATTGAAAAAGCCCTGATCGTAATATCCCATTGCGCGCTTGCCGGTCAAATCCGTGAAAGTGCCGGAACAACTGCCAGCCGCACCAGGGATCGTACAGCTCTTCGCAAAGCCCTCCGCGTTGTGAACAAAGCCATCCATCAAGATCGGACGTGTGGCAAGGAAGTTGTAGCGATTGACCTCGCCATAGCTTGCCAGCCAATCCGAAGTCTCATCATCGACGCAGGTACTGGTGAACTTGAAAAGCGGGAACGATGCACCTTCATCATCCATATTGCTTATCGTGGTCAGCTTGTCGTCGATGCCATCTACTTCGTAGTCCTTGCCATCGTCTCCAATGTTCCAGCCGTTTGCTTTTCGGTAGGGGTTCAGCATTCCGAAATAGTTATCGAAGGAATGGTTCTCTTGCTGCATGAAGATTACATGGCTTATTGATTGCAGACTACCTGCCGCAGAAACTGTGACTGTCGTAGTGGCCGTGACCTTTCCCCCGGCACCAGTTGCGCTTGCTGTGTAAGTCGTCGTAGCCGTCGGGTTGACCAACTGCGTTCCGCCGCTTGGCTGAAGGGTATAAGAACTGCCATCGGTTCCGGTCACCGTAACCTGAGTGGCATTCGTGGCAGTCACTGTCAAGGTGGATGAATTCCCCGAGATAACTGAGGTGGGATTAGCGATAATGCTGACGGTCGGCGCGGGATTCGCTGTCACGGTTACTGTCGAACTCGCCGAAGCATTCCCGCCAGGTCCCGTCGCCGCCGCGGTGTAAGTGGTGGTGGTGGACGGACTGACTGCCTGCGTTCCACCGCTTGACTGCAGCGTATACGTGCTACCGTCAGTTCCGGTTATTGTCACCTGAGTGGCGTTCATAGCTGCAACGGTCAACGTGGATGAGCTCCCGGTGCTGATCGAAGCTGGGCTTGCGGTGATGCTGACGGTTGGTGCGGGGTTAGATGTCACCGTCACGGTCGTAACCGCCGAGGTCTTGCCGCCAGCTCCAGATGCGGTCGCTGTGTAAGTAGTCGTCGCAGTCGGGGTGACAGCCTGGGTTCCGCCGCTCGGTTGCATGGTATACGTGCTGCCATCGGATCCTGTCACCGTCACCTGGCTGGCGTTCACCGCAGTCACAGTTAAAATGGACGAGCTTCCCGAAGTGATTGAAGTTGGATTGGCAGTTATGCCGACGGTCGGCGCGGGATTCGAACTGACAGTCAGGGTCGCGCTCGCTGAAGTCTTTCCACCAGCCCCGGTCGCGGCTGCGGTGTAAGTCGTGGTCGCGGCAGGGCTCACTGTCTGTGTTCCGCCGCTTGGCAGCAGGGCATACGTACTGCCATCGGTTCCGGTCACTGTCACCTGGGTGGCATTTACTGCAGACACAGTCAAAGTGGACGAGCTTCCTGATGCGATCGACGTTGGATTTGCGGTGATGCTGACGGTTGGTGCGGGGTTAGATGTCACCGTCACGGTCGTAACCGCCGAGGTCTTGCCGCCAGCTCCAGATGCGGTCGCTGTGTAAGTAGTCGTCGCAGTCGGGGTGACAGCCTGGGTTCCGCCGCTCGGTTGCATGGTATACGTGCTGCCATCGGATCCTGTCACCGTCACCTGGCTGGCGTTCACCGCAGTCACAGTTAAAATGGACGAGCTTCCCGAAGTGATTGAAGTTGGATTGGCAGTTATGCCGACGGTCGGCGCGGGATTCGAACTGACAGTCAGGGTCGCGCTCGCTGAAGTCTTTCCACCAGCCCCGGTCGCGGCTGCGGTGTAAGTCGTGGTCGCGGCAGGGCTCACTGTCTGTGTTCCGCCGCTTGGCAGCAGGGCATACGTACTGCCATCGGTTCCGGTCACTGTCACCTGGGTGGCATTTACTGCAGACACAGTCAAAGTGGACGAGCTTCCTGATGCGATCGACGTTGGATTTGCGGTGATGCTGACGGTCGGCGGTGGGTTCGCACCAACTGTCAAGATCGCACTCGCTGAGGTTGTTCCGCCGGTCCCGGTCGCGCCCGCGGTGTAAGTAGTCGTCGACGTTGGATTCACTGACTGGGTTCCACCGTTAGGCTGCAAGGTATACCTGGTGCCGTCGCTTCCGGTCACCGTTACCTGGGTGGCATTCGTTGCAGTCACGGTCAAAGTGGATGCAGTCCCCATGGTGATCGAAGTGGGATTAGCGGTAATCGCCACGGTTGGCGCGGAAGATGTAGCACTGAAGCTGCCTCCGCATCCACTCAACAGCAGGGGCAGCAGAAAGCCAAGGGTAATAAAGGAGGGAATCCGGTAAAGAGATCTGCGAATGCTGGCCATTGCCATGGTGTTTTCCTTTCAATCCCCTAAAGGGGAACATCCTTGTCCGATAATCCCGGCAGACAAACGAACCACAACTGGCTGGTATTTTTTGGGCAGCACACTTCGCGTTCGTCGCCTCGATTGAATGCATCCAGAGATGCGGTTTTGACTAATCCAAGTCGCCATTTGACTGATCCTTTAGATTCGGGGGATTAGTCCATACGAAAGAATCAAGCCCATTTTCGACTTGGGTATAATTTCCCGCTGGATTGCTCTCTTGACCGGTATCCATGTCTTTTTTCTGCTGCACTAACAAAGCCGGTGGCACGTGCCAGTCAGCTGAAGCTACGCTGGCCCGCGGAGTACCAACCGAAAGGCGCCGAAACCCTGGAATAACTCCTGCAGTGCGCATCACTCTCTTGCATTTCTGGAGCTCGAACCAGCGAAGATAGTTTTTGATTACGCTGGTCATAGTCATCTCAACCCCAGCTGCAAAGTTGTGACTCGCCATGTTTTGTTGCAGCTCCGGAGATTGCAGAATGGCAATGAGTTGCTCGGCTAACTCGACTGCATTACCCTTTTTGTAGAAGCGGATAGCCATATCTTCGCCCGCTGCCATTTCCCGGAATTCCTCTATGTCGACACATACAATTGGAACTCCGTACTCACATGCCTGATGAGCCGGGCCGCTCGATCCGGTTGCTGAGTCGTAAGGCAACGCCAGGATCGACGTTGACTGAAAGAGCTCGGGAATTGCTTCTTCTGGAATGTATCCGCGGAACTCAATTGGCAGCTCAGCAGGCTGTGCGTCACGTATCGACTCCCAATATCCAGCCTTCGTGTGGTGGTTTGCACCGGCAATAATCAGCCTCGCATTTGGGACCTTCTCGAGAACAATTGGGAACGCCTCCATCAACGTTTCCAGCCGCTTGTACGTTCCCCAGTGTCCGATCGCCAGGATGCGCAATTCCGGATTGCCACGCTTCGTAAAATCAGGAGAGCTGGGAATTGACGCAAATGTTCCGTGTGTACCCAGCAGCACGTTTTGAGCGGAGTACTTCGTAATCAGGGTGCTGCGGTAGCGGGGAAGCAGCACAGAAACCGAGTGCGCCTTCAGCAAAGCCTTGGTAGCCAGAGTCGTCCCGATTCGAAATAGCTTCTCCCGCCGAACTCCGGCGCCAGCAAAATCTACATGTTCAATGATGTGGTGCAAAGTTATATGCGTGAAAAATCCGGCAGCTCGAGTCAGAGCGGGCGCAAAAAGTCCTGCAAATGCAGCAACAGGGTTCTCGGGAGTTGCAAAGCTGGAGAAGACAAGGTTGTACCATACGACGTCCGGCTTCAATTGCCGGATGGCCCTTAACAAGCGCACCGGAGTTGTAATACTTCCAAATTTCCAGCAACGAATTACATTGAACCCCGCCAACTCTGACATTTGATTCGCCTTCAGCGAATTACCGTGCTCGTCGGTGGCAAAGTCATAGTCATCCAGTTCGTCGGCGAGAATCGTCAATTCGACGTCAGGATTACACAGCAGTGCTTGCGCGATGTGAAACGCATACTCGTTCAACTGGCGTCCACTTGGAGGAAAGGTCGCAACTAGGCAAATTCTCATCGGATCCTCCCTTCAAAATAGACTGATGCGCACATAAGGTCTGAACTGCTGATTTTGAGCCCCCGTAAAGTTGAAAAAAGTTACCTCTTGCAGGCCTGCCGAGAACCGAATAGGGTATTGCAGGACAACAGTTCCGGAATCGTCATTGAACTTGCGGCGGAACGGCCTCGCATACGAAATAGAAAAGCCATTTTGCATGGCGTCGTAGACGTGAAAACCCCTGCTGCTGGAGTAGGCAGTTGAAACCTGCAGATTCCAGTTATGGTTAGGAGTGAAATTGACGGTGCCAGCCGGACGTAGATTCTGTGCAATCGCGGACTTCGTTTCCACTACTCGCCACGCCCGCAAGTCCTCAACCACAGCTCTAACGTTCAGCCGCTCTCCAAAGCGGCGCTCGATACCAACATAGGAAGAGGTCAAGTAATCTTCAAAATGCACTGGCGAGAACTGCTGATCATTGGTTCCCCAGCCAGTCACCAGAGCAGTCTTGCCCCATGGCGACCCGACGCGGAACTCAATCGCGCCGGTAAGTGCCTGCGAGTGTTGATTGCTTTCGGTGAACGGACCTGACTCACGAATGAAATACCCGCTCACCGAAATCGCGTTGAAAAATGAACTTGTTGACAAGTAAGTGAACACGCGAAACAGGTTCTGATTCATCGCAACCGGAGACGCGGAATCACGGCGAATTGTTGCCTGAACGCCGCTATTGAATGTCAACACGTTTCTGCCGATATTGATGGTTGGATTCAACCCCACGTTGAGCGTGTAATCGGTTGTAGCGCGACTGACAATTGAGTTCGTGCTCGGCACCGATATCTCGCCCCTGGCGTTGCGTACCTGGAAAAAGCCACTCGTCGTGGGCAGATGACCCAGGTGCAGATGGTATGCATTGGTCCATTGCATCTCGAGGGAAGAACGCGGTGGTGGAAGATGAGCGGTATCGGAACTCGGCACTGAGAACGCCGCATCCAGCTTGGAATCCAAAACATAAACCGTTGCATCTTCGAAGATAGGTTCTACCGAAAAGTCGGAAAGCAGGCTCACGATTGGAGTGACTCTCAATCCCTCGTCGGCTCCAGCCTGAAGCAGAGCCTGTTGGGCTGTTTGATCTTCACCTTCAGCGTTGGACGCCTGGGCGAACGAAGTCAGTGCCTGGGCGTCGTGATGCTGCTGGCGGTATACATTAGCCTCGGCCAACAGATACTGGTAATCAGGTGCGCCATCTGCGGAGGCGCTGACCGCCGCAAGCTGGGCCTGCGCCCTGGCGGTGTCTCCCAACGCGAGATAGTTGTTGGCAAGTCCGATTCGCACCTGAGTATCCGGCGCTCCGGCGGCCTTGGCGCGTTGAAGGTATGACTGCGAAAGTTCGTAATTATGCATGGACCGAAATACATCCGCCGCCGCGATGAACTGCGGACCGCTTGGTGGTGCCGTCTCGCCTGTCTGACCTTCCATCAGCGCCAACGCAATTTGCCTTTCCGCATCCTCCGATTGACCCTGGTGCGCCATGAGTTGAGCGATCGCCAGACGCACGCCCACTCGGTCGCTGTCTAGTACCGCGAGCGCTTTCCGAAAGCGCTCCATGGCTGCGGCATGGTCTCCGAGAGCGCTTAAAGCCTCTCCCGTGGAGATGTAGATGTCGCTTTGGTCTGCCTTCGAACTGTTTGTTGCAGTTGGCGATAGTTGGACATGTTGCTCTGCCAGTTGCACATTTTGCAATGCATGATCGCGATCTTGCAGATTCGCGTAAGAACGTGCGAGCAAGGCGTAGGCATAAGCGTTATCGGGGGAATTTTTAAGTGCAATTGCGAGCTCGTCAATCGCGTCGTGGTACTGCCGCTCCGCAAAAAGCGCGTTTCCCAAGCCAAGATGGAGCGCGCCATCGTCGGGGGTGAATTTCAAGGCAGCCCGATATTCACTGACAGCCTCGGTCAGCATGTTTTGTCGCCCATAAGCGGTCGCGCGAATCACGTGAATATCCCTTGAATCGCCCAGTGCATGCTCTGCCAGTTCTGCTTGCCGCAGAGCTACCTGCGGTTTATGCAAATCGAGGCTGGCATAGGCGAGTCCCAGGTGAGCCTCGCCGTTGCCGGGTTCTCTCTTGAGGGCTGATTCGAAGTCCGCTGCGGCCGCCTGCGCCTGGTGAAGATCGTTCAGCATGTAGCCGCGGTTCACATATGCCGTAACCACCTCGGGATCCCGATTCAGCGTCTCAGTAAAGTCCTGCCGCGCCTGATCAAAGAGTCCAGCATGCTTATGCACATAACCTTGCAGCAAAGGAATGTCGGGCTCTTTTGGAAGAATGTCGACATACTCTGTCGTCAAAGTCAGGAGCTCATCGTACTTCCCAAGATGGAGCAGATCGTAACCGAGATAAACAACTACGTCCCTGTCTCGTGGTAGCGCCTTTATTGCTTCTCGGCCAACGTCGGCAGATTCCTGATACTCGCCCTTGAAACTCAGGTATCGCTCCTTCTCTCGAAGAACCTGGGGCTCTTTCTCCATCTCGGTTGTGACGCGACTCAACCACGTTCCGGCGAGATTCAGATTGTGCGCTTCGATTGCGGCGTTCATTCCACCCGCGAGAATCAGGGCTTTTCCCGGAGCCAGCGCATAACCCTTGCTGTAGGATGCTTCGGCTCGTGGGAATTCACGTTGCGCTGCGTATAGGTCACCAAGTGCAAGATAGGGTACGTACAAGGACGGGTGGGTCTGTGCCAGGCGCTGGAAGTATTTCTCCGCTTCCTGGTCGCGCCCTGCTGCACGCGAGGCATAGCCAAGAGAGGTTAGCGCGAACTGGTTGACTGCATCAATCGCAAGGACCTGCTTATAGGCGGTAATTGCATCCTCGATGCGCCCAAGCTTAAGCAAAATATCTCCGTTAAGTTGCAGATCATCGCGATCATGAGCGTTAATTGCAAGAGCTGACTTGATATCTTCGAGTGCGCCCTCCGCATCGCCTGCGCTCATTCTGATCAGAGCCCGCATGCGTAAGAATTGCGCTCTATCTGACGCTTGATCGTTCAGTCCGTTGATTTCGGATTGCGCAATCTGGAGTTGATCATGGGCAGCGCCTTGGTCGGCCAGGTTCTTATAAAGCTCCATGAGTTCCATGTGCAGCTGGATGCCAAAGAGTTCTCCCTCGGCGGGGCTTGCGGGCAGGCTAGCCAAGGCAGCTCTATATTCCCTGACAGCCTCTGGATCACGCTCCTTGAACTTCGCAATCTCTCCGCGGATCGCGTGTAGCCGATAATGATTGGCATCCAGTCCGGCTGCACGATCGAGAAATGAGTTTGCTTTCTCCATTGAACCGACAGCGACCTCGGCCTGCGCAGCGGAAAGTTGCAAACCCAGATCCTTCGGCGCCACATTGGCGCTTTCCGAGTAAAGTCTGGCGGAATCTTCCAGTTTGCCATCTAGCTGGAAGGTGTATCCGAGTTCAGCAATTACGTCCGGTTTCGGCTTGCGAATTGACTTGAGCGCAGAGATCGCTTCCGAATAGTTCCCGGCATCGCGGTAATATCCCGCCATCGTTCGCTGGACGTCCGGGTCGTCCGGAGCATGCCGCTTAGCCAACTCGAGGTATTGGCTTGCCAGATCTATTTGTTTCAAGTGCTGATAGCAGAGCGCCATCAGCAACTCCGATCGTGCTCCGGGATGAATTCTTTCCGCCCTGCTCAGCGAATCGAGCGCATTGGCGTAATCCGCAGATCTCATGTAGAGATCGCCGAGCAAGAGTGCGTCGTCGCTGCGCCTTGGGTCAGACGCGATCACCTGTTTAAGGAGGCGTTCAGCGTCTTCGGTGTGCCCCATCAGGCTGTAGGTCTGCGCAAGTCCGGAGAGTCCGTCGAGAGATGCAGGGCTAAGGCGAAGGCCTCGACTATAGGCGTCGACTGATAGCGGGTATCGCCCGCTAAGTCGCGCTGCGTAGCCAAGCAGGAACCATAATTGGGGATCATTTGGAGCAGCCTGTGCAGCACGTTGCGCATAGTCAAGCGCGAGCGCGTGGTTCCCTTGCTGAAGGGCCAATTGCGCTGCGCGCGCCAGGCGCGCATTCTGGATATTCGAGCCCCACCCCAGAGGCTGGTCCGGAGACTGCGTTTGACTCGTTTGTGCCTTCGGGTTCTTTGACGCGTCTGGTCCTACATTGTAGGTCTGAGCATCGACGCCGCAGGCTGCTACGACGAATGCGAACATCAATGCAATCTTCCGGAATTCGAGCCCGGCAATCAAAGGAGCACCGGCGCGATGGAGCGATGGCTCATTTGATCCAGAAAGCGCATTCGATTTTGGCTGCAGGTGCACTCCTGACTCCTGGTGCATTCCCAGTAGATGCATGACGGCAGTAAACGTACGATGAACCATGCGCGATCACCATTGGCAATGAATAGATAGTCCAATTCGCGTTACTTGAGCAATCTCATTGTGAACATCTGTGCCAGCCTTAAAAACGCGGGTCCAGATACTACAACGGAGTCGATCCTCTTTGTTCTCTTTAGCACAACCTCGAATTGAAGCGCGCGAGAAGAGTGAGACACTTACTTGAACCAACCGTACACTTTCCGGTTTTCGAATCCTGATCCATATTGACCACGAAATTGCCGTGGACCGGGTTTGCGTTTTTTGGCGGTACAGATTGGTCCACCGGTCGGTGTTGTCAATCAAACAGTGCCCGTTTCGAACGACATTTTCGGATTCCGCGCGCGCCGCTCCTTGGCGTGCAACTGCTGAAACGCGCTCAATTAAGCGCCTTTGAAAGGGGTGACGGAGGTCGCTTCTCCAGGGGCACGTTTCCTGCAGAACATGGAGTCGCGATTCAAGACACTCCGAATGGACCCCACGCCCTGACAAAGGCGCGAACGCAAATCTCACAAAGCAGTACTAAAGTGCAAAATGTCTTGGTCCATGCCTGTCCCAAATTGACCAGACTTAGAACTCGATTAATAAGAAACTTATCCTAATGTGAGGCGTTAAAACATGCTTTGGGGAGAGAACTGCACGCAAGGGCCTCACAGCATGAAAGATACCTTCGCGCAGAGCTTGTCGTCAGAATCCAACGATTTGTTCAAGAGGCAACTGTGCAGAGAGCTAATTCCATCGTTCCGTCGACACGGCCCATTCCTATAAGCCTCATCCTGATGGCGGTTGTCGCTGTCCACCTTCCGCTGCTTCTCATGAAGTTGCCTTTAAAGTCGTACGATACGAACTTTCACATCTTCTTTGCATCCCATTATGTTCAACACTGGTTCAATCCTTGGAACCCGAAATGGTATGCGGGCTTTTCACAGACCACATATCCCCCATTGCCACAGCAGTGGGTGGCTTTGATGTCTCGGATCCTTGGGTTGGACATGGCGTATATGGCGGTGCAGTTTGCAGCCATCATGCTTCTTGCTCTTGGCGTTTATCGGTTTTCCAGACTTTGGGTCAGCGCGCGCGCGGCATCATTCGCGGCCCTAGCGAGTGTGTTTCTTGGATCGGAAAGTTTCCTTGTCTATTCGGCGGGACAGTTGGGCACCACGTGTGCCGCTCCGATTTATCTGAATGCCCTTCCGTTTCTCTTCGAGTGGGTCCGATATGGCAAGTGGCGATCGTTTCTCAAGGCGAGTGCGCTTTTCACGGCCGCTGCCGCCGCACACCACGCCACGCTACTTTTTGGCTCAATCTTTTTTGCCGTGCCCGTCCTGGCGCTGGTAATCCTTGACCGTCAAGATGACGAGCGGATTTCGATGGGCGCCTTTGCAGGCCGCACGATCGCTATTGCGGTAGTTGTAGGCGCCGCGATTGCAGTCGTGCTTCTTCCGTTTTGGATCGCATTGATTCATTATCCTGTCACGCAGGCTCCGATCCCGCACCCGAGCCGCGCAAACTACATATTGAGTCTGAACTGGGGCCTCAACTACTTCATCGTTCCGTACGGAGCCCTGATTCTGGCCCTGCCGTTCATCTTCATCCGGGGTTCCATGGTCGTTCGGCTTCGTCCCTTGCTGCTTGGTTTCTGGGTGGCATTTCTAGTTGGACTCGGCGGAACAACTCCCGTCGGCCATCTTCTGCTGGGACGTGCGTTCGACGTGCTCACCATGGAGCGATTCAGCTATTGGGCAACTTTGCTCGCGCTGCCGTTTGTGGGACTCCTTGTCGCGGAACTTGTCGATCGATATCGGTCATTGGCAGTTGTCGGGCTGACGGTCGCGGCGGCTTTCAGCTGTGCGCTCGCGGTGGGATGGGGAACCTATCGGCCAGCGGATGCTCAGGACTTCAAAGTGGATTCTGTGGCCGTTTGGCTCAATCGCGACGGCCATGACAACTATCGTTACGTGACTCTTGGATTTGGCAATAAGATTGCACGGCTGGCGATGATGACGGATGCCAGCAGTGTGGACGGCGAATGGAATTCCGGTCGAACGCTGCCAGAACTAACTCGCTTTGGTGGAGGCGCGCTTACGAGTTCGAAATACTTCGGTGGGCCAGGGCTCGACGCTCTCCGCGCAATACTGATGCACGCAGATCACTACGGATTGAAATGGGTCTTAGTGCGGGACCACTATTATGATCCGCTCCTGTCATTCGCAGGCTGGCGCCAGGTGGACAACTTGGAAGACAAGACCATCACCATATGGAGCAAAGACGGAGTTCCGCCGGCTACCCCGGTGAACGCGCCACAAATGCCTCCACGCTGGCAGGGTCTGGTATGGGGCATTCTCCCGTTCGGCAGCAGCATCCTGGCGCTACTGGTGCTTTTCATTCCGGAGGAGAGAAGGCGCAATCGCCGAGCAGAAGACTCCTTCGCCAACGAAGAAACCCTCATGCAAGGGAGGTTGGCATCGTGAACAAAGGATCTCTGCTCGCTATATTTCTTGCTGCATCGACCGTGGCGCTCATTTTGGTAGGAACGGTATGGCCCGTGCAATCGGCAGTCGCCTACGCCGGGGCCGGAAGCCTGTTGCGCTCATCCTCAACGCCAGAATCGGCAGCCACGAATCTGGCCGACGAGATCCGCATGCAAGCCTGGGACAAGGCATACGCCAGTCTCGCCAACAAGGCCCAGTTTACCGAGCCAGAGTTTGTGCATGACATTATCGGGTACGACTCGAGCCTGCGAACCTACGCGACTTTAGAGAGTTTTGAAATTGTTCCACTTCATGCGTCAGCCAATAATGCAGAAATTCGCATCAAGCTGCACTGGTCTACAGTGGTAGGCGCGTACGTGAGCACACGCGATTTGCACGTGGTGAAGAATGGCGACGGCTGGGAACCTGAGTGGCCGATTGTGAAAGAGCCCATAGTTCCACCGCAGGTCATTACGGTGAATTACCTGCGTTGGGATGTTATCTATCGCGGCTCCGGGGATGACTGGGGAGCTCAGGATGTGGAAGCGCCCCATGTTCGGATTGTGGACATGCACACAGTAGAGCGGGCCGAAGGAGTAGTGATTCTGGGTGAACTTCTAAACGAAGATGTTGTGCCTGCCTACGTTTCTGTCACGGCGACCCTACTGTCAAAGAGTCAATCGTCGATTGCGACCGAAGGCAGCTTTGACAAGATCTCCCACCTCCTGCTGCCGAAGCAGGTTACGCCGTTTCTCATCAATTTTCCCAACGTAGCATTGTCTGAGGTTGGCAGTGTTCGCATGGTTCCCTCATCAACTCTAGTCTCGGCCTCGGCAGACCCGGTCATCGAAATTGAAGATCAACAGTTGAATCCGGCGCCGGGAGCGTCGTTGACCGGACAGCTGAAGAACCAGAGCGGCCAGGTTGTGAATGTAGCGCATGTACTTGGAACTTTTTACGACAAGAATGGCCAGGTTGTATGGGTCGCAGATGAGTATATTGACCGGGCCCTCTTGCCACAGATCCCTGTGCCATTTGAGATTCATATTCCACAGGACCTTGCGAACAAAGTCAGCAGTCAGCGTACGGTCATTGCGACCTACAGCTCCGGAGGTTCACAGTGAGATCGAGATGGGCGCTTCTGCTATGCGGTTTGGCCACTGTCTCTTTGATGCAACCTGCCTTTGCAGACGGCGGGAGCATGATCTTGCCCAAAACCGTCGAAGCCGGGAATTCGTTTTCAATTCAAACCCCGGGAACCGGGGGTGCGACTCTGTACATTGTGGGCCCCGGGCAAGTACTCAAGCGTGATGTGCAGTTGGGGCAGACCACATTCTTTCCCGCTGGATCGCTATACAATGCTGGACGCTACCTGGTCGTCCTTGCAGGAGAATCGTCCACGGAGACTGACTCATTCGATGTTGTGCCTGCAAGTAAACCCGCAGTCCTGAGTTTTCTTGCGAAGCCTTCTCGCCTTCCTGTTGGCCTTCATGACGGCATCACTGGTGCGGTATATGTGTTCGATGCCTATCACAACTTGATTGCCGTCCCAACGCCGGTATCGTTTGAACTGTCGAGCCCTTCTGGCAATGTGCAAAAGCACATAGTAGACACAAAGGATGGGGCTGCCTGGACAGTAATGGACTCCACGGCACAACAAGGCATTGATAGATTTGTGGCCCGAGTTGGTGAAATTTCCAGCATCCGCGTCGTAGGGCAGGTACCAGGCGACCCATGCGGGTTGAAAATGAACGCTCAACAGTCGGGCCAGCAGGTTCAGCTGGCAACGGATCCGGTTCGCGACTGTAACGGCAACGCGGTGCCAGACGGGACAATCGTCACCTTTACGGCGACGTACAACGGCTCCCAGTCGACAATCGATCAACCTCTGAAACACGGCATAGCGGAAGTGAAGATGTCTGCCCATAACGGAGCAAAGTTCACCGTCGCAAGCGGAGTTGTCATGGGAAATCAGATCCGCTGGGAGAAATGACCATGTCAAAGCCTTCTCTTATTCTTTGCATGGCATTTATCGCTTCTGCGGCTTCCGCGGCCGCTCAAGCCACGGTTCGCGTGGAAACGGCAAATCTACAAGGCCCACGGCCCCTACAAGAGCAGACCGGGACAGCGGCGATTCGCGATTATCTGCAGTCCTGGCAAGTCTTTAGAGCCGCGCTGGAACAGAATCGGGCGGACCTCCTGGATCCCAACTTCGTCGGATCTGCCAAAGACGCACTCACTGAGACAATCAAGCAGCAATCTACCCTTGGAATAAGTACGCGCTATCAGGATCGTGCGCACGATCTTCAAATAGTCTTCTATTCGCCGGACGGAATGTCTATCGAATTGACAGACAGGGTGGATTACGACTTGCAAGTCCTCGATCACGAGAGGGTCAAAACGACACAGCACGTCAGTGCCAGATACGTCATAGTTCTAACACCAGCTGAAGTTCGCTGGAGAGTGAGGGTGTTCCAGGGTACGCCCAGATGATGCCAGGTGCCGATTTTGGGATGACATTATTTGCCGTTCCAGATAACGACGCAGAGAACAAGAAAGAGCTCCTAAATGAAGGCACAACCCAGAATTGTAGGAGTCGACCATGATATCTGTCGTCGTACCAATTTATAACGAAGAGGATCTAATCGTTCAGTTCCATGAGGCTGTAGCAGCCTCCCTGGAAGGCACCCGCATACCTTGGGAAGTCGTATATGTGAACGACGGCTCCAAGGATTGCTCTCTGGATCTGCTCAAAGCGCTGCAGGCTGAGGATTCCCATGTAGTGGTCGTGGAACTTTCCCGCAACTGGGGTCACATGGGAGCTATTACGGCAGGTATTAAAACGGCGCGAGGCAGCGCGGTCATTCTAATGGACGGCGACTTCCAGGACCCGCCATCGGTGCTGCCTCAACTAATCGATGCCTGGCGCGCCGGTGCAGAAGTCGTGGTCGCGGTAAGAAAGAGTCGTCAGGAACGGCGTAAGATCCTGGCAAAGCTTTTCCCTCTCTTCTATCGTATTTTAGGGGCTCTCTCCGACTATCCCATACCCTTGAATGCGGGTATTTTCAGTCTCATGGATCGAAAGGTCGTCGATTCGGTCAATGCTATGGAAGAGAAAAGCCGCTACTTGCCGGGACTGCGGGCCTGGGTTGGCTATCGGAATACTGTTGTCTTCTACGACCGGCAAGACCGGGCGGCTGGTGAAGGTAAGCTCTCGTTCTTAAGCCGAATCAAGTACGCAATGGACGCTATTACGAGCTTCAGCTACAAGCCTTTGCGACTTAGCTTCATTCTGTTCATCCTCTCAAGTAGCGTAGCTGCGCTTCTGGCGTTCCTTATGCTATTTACGAAGAGCTCAGTTGATACCGCGGGGTTCGCCGTCGCGGCGTCTGTGTTTTTTGTTGGGGGTATGCTGCTGCTATGCCTCGGCGTGTTGGGAGAATATCTTGGCCGCGTGTACGACGAGGTGCGTAGCCGACCCCTTTCAATCATCAGCTCAGTCCACCGCACTCCTGCGATGATCGCGCCACAATTCGGGATCGCCGCAGTGCAAGCCAGCGGCGATCAGGATCGTGAAGAAACCGATGCAGCATAGAGATGAACAGATCCTCCGGTGAACACCGGAGGATTGCTATTTCTCCATTTCCAAAGAGGATGTACATTAGGTTCGTTGTCCAAAGGATCCGGATGAGCCCACAGTTCAAGCAGCGAACCATGAGCTAGCTTTTGCAGACGCCCTTTTTGGCTGCATGGGGTTCTCTTTACTCTTCATTCTCCATTGCTTTTACTTGTGCGCCGGAGATTTCTCTGCGGGGACAGTAAGAGGGTGTTCCTGCGCTCGGGAACCGCAAGTGGGAATGCCATCCTCAACCGCTGTGCCCTCCTCGTGGTCGTTCCATGTTTCGATCATTACGAACGGTAGTGGGTCATCTGGCTGGAAATACTTGCGCCAAAGATTGAAGGTGTCAGTATAGGTCTGGCCGCAGCGCGCAGAAATGTGTCGATTAAGACCCCATGAGGCTTTTCCATCATCGAAGCCGGCCCACGCGCCTCCCACGATAATCTTGTCGGAATATTTTGATTGCATCGTTTGATAGAACTCGCTCAAATATTGCTCTCCCCAGTTGCTTCCGTCGGCTGTCCATCCCTTCTCTCCGGGGCTGATCCACGCATAGAAGCCATCGAAAGCATCTGCATATTTGCCGGGGAGGTTCTCATCGATAAGCAAAGGTGGAGAGTCCCATTTGTTCACCCTGGCACGTACAAGGTCCCAATCTGTGTACCGTCCCTTGGGAAAGATGAATATTACAGGCCGGCCCCCGTAGGTGAGATATGCCTGATGGCCAGGCGCTTTTGATGAAAGATAAGCCTCATGAAACATTGTCAAATCCGCGATCGCCTGGTCGGTTGCGCCTTCTTCCTCATCCGCTTCGTCGTACATCATCGCGACCTGGAACTTGTTATCAGAAGCTATCGTTTGCACCAGGGCATAGCTTCGATCGATGAAGGGTTCTCGGTCCCCGTACCAGTCCACAACAAACGCCGAAATTCCCATGGCCTTAGCCCGGGCAATCTGACTCTTGATCACAGCAGGATCGTGTGATGAATATCCTATGGAGATATGCTTCGGATGTCCGAACCAGGCCTCATACAGGGCAACTATCTGCGGGGAGTTACCTGTGGCCCGATGCTTCAGTTGCAGTGCAGGGCTCGACCCTGGACGAAGGCATCCGTGGGGCAGCAGGAGAAGAAAGAGAATCGCACTTCTTGTATTAATAAGCATCAGCTTATCGATTAGAAGCCGTGGGTCCCATCTCGGTTGCCGCTGATCCGGCTTAAAACTCCGTTAGTTACCCATTCTGAGCAGCCGAGCATTGAATGTTCGCATCATACAAACTATCGGTACAAATTGAGCCAAATATTCTGATTGGCGCAAGTTACCGTCTTTCAAGGCTGGCCCGGGAATCAAGAATGCGGTGAATGGTTTGATGCATAAAGCTAAAACGCTGCAGGCGCGCATTCTCTCGGGAAGTGCGATATTGCTTTCCGGTTCGAGCCTGACGACCGCAATCAACCTCGCCTACAACATTGTAGTTGCGCGATTCCTCGGGCCGCGAGCCTTTGGGCACGCTACTGTTGTTTACACAATCCTCACCCTGATATCTGCGGTGACGCTTTCCTTTCAAATCATATCCACGAAGGTTGTGGCACGCGAGGATTCTCCAGAGGGAAAGGCCGCTGTTTATCGAGCCTTCCATAGAGGGGCATGGGGATGCGGACTCTTCGCCGCCCTGATATTGCTTCTGTTTCAGAGAACGATTGCGGATTATCTGAATCTTCCAGGTCCTGCCCTTGTCGCCCTTCTGGCTATCGGCGCAGCTTTCTATGTTCCACTGGGAAGCCGGCGCGGTTACATTCAGGGCACTTGCAGATTTCGTCGTCTTGCCACCAATCTTGTCGTGGAAGGAGTTGTGCGGCTTGGTGGATCCTTCCTGATGATCCTGTTAGGCTTTGGCGTTGAGGGCGTCATCGCAGCCAATTCTGCAGCGGTCGCAGTAGCCTATCTTACAATCGCGCCCAAGCTGGCTACTCGAATTCCGAACCCCCTTCACTTTGTGTATGCTCTTCGCGAAATATCGCAGGCCATGATCTTTTTTTCCGGCCAGGTGCTAATCAATAATTGCGACATTGTGTTGGTGGAACACTTCTTCCCTGCGAAGGAGGCTGGTCTCTATGCGGCGGTGGCTATGGTTGGCAGGGTGATATTTGCCTTTTCCTCGGCGGTCGTTAATTCCATGTTTCCGCTTGTGGCTGGCACTCGCGATGAGGAGAGGAGGGATATCAGGATCATTTCAACTGCGCTATTGCTGGTGTTAGGTACCGGTTCTGTCCTAGCCCTCGGTCTGGGTATTGCACCGTCCGGGATGTGGACAACATTCTTCGGATCGGGATTCGAGATCGCAGGAAAGTACAACTTACCCTATTTACTGGCCTTGTACGCCATTACGACCATAATTTACTCCCTCAGCGTCGTCATTATCACTTTCGAAATGTCCTACAAGATTGCAAATACAAGTTGGGTACAGTTGGCGTTTAGCGGCGCAGTCATCGGGGGTATATGCCTCTTCCATTCGTCTTTGCGCCAAGTGATCCTCGTTCAACTGGTCCTCATGATAGGTCTTCTCGCAGTTGTGGCTGTACCATTCCTCGTCGACTTACTCATTAGTCCAAGAGAACTGTCACACCCTCTGAGCGGCAGGCCAGCCAGATTGATTCGCCACGTATCGGAAGATGAGGTGATTGCAGGATTCTTGAAAAGCGATTTTCACGCTCCTGCCTATCGCAAGTACCAGGAACGTTTGCGCGAGATTGTAAACAATCCGGACCTCAACAATGCTGGTGAGAATGCGGAACGGCGGGCTCTTCTATTTGTTCAGCACCTTTCCTTGTGGAGGCAAATTCCGGCCGGGACGGAATGGTACGAAATGGAGATCCACGAAGTGAACCTTAGCCAGATAACAGCATTTCCGAGGGCCCAATGGCGGAGGCTCGCGCGCGGCAATGTCTCCATCACCGAAGTCGCTGAAGGATTGCGAACGCATGAGCATGTGGTCGATGAACCGTTCCTTTCAAAGATCGCATCGATTGGTGATCAGCTTCTACAGGACGAGCCCGGATTTAGTGCTGTGATCCTCATAGGTCTAAACGAATGCGAGCGGTTAACCGTTCTCGATGGGAATCACCGGCTGGTTGCAGCGATGCTCTCGTCGCCGAGCAGACTGAAAAAGCTCCGCTTTCTGTGTGGACTGTCGCCTCGTATGACCGAGTGCTGTTGGTACAACACGAACCTCGCAACTCTCCTCAGGTATGGGAGAAATAAATTGGCAGACGCGATGCGCAATCCTGAAGACGAGCTCGCGCATCTGTTGCAAGACCCGGGATAGGTGAGATCCGCAGATAGTTGAGGTTGAAGGTAACTAAGAGTTGTTCATCTGAAGTGAACGATGCTCGCTCATGAGGATGGAACAACTCACGGAACTTAAGGCGAGAGGTGAATATGACACTCCGAGTATTTGGACCGGCGGTAAAGCAGTTTCCAGAGAAAGTGAATCTAAAACTGGGACGATACTTTCTTAGTGACCTCCAGAGCCTCATGAATATCGATCGTCCCTACATCGTGCTTGACTTTTCTAACGTATGCCGTATGGATAGGCCGGCAGTCAACTTGCTGCTATGTTGCCTTGAGGAAGCCCTGAAGCGTAATGGCGACATCAAGCTTGCTGCGGTTCCTGAGGAGGCGAGGTCGGTTCTAAGACTCACGGGAGCAGAACGTCTTTTTGAAATATTTGACACAATTGCTGAAGCGGCAAGCAGCTTTCGTCAACTTCCGCTGGGTGCGGTTACGCACGTAGATGAATCTGGCAGCACATGTCGGACTTCTGCACACGCAGCATGATTGCTTTGGGATGGTCATCCCAAAGCGGGAAGTATCACCGGATTGGAGACAGGAATGAGAATCTCGGGCTGTTGGTTAAGAAAACAGATTGCTTTCGGTCTTGCGGTGTTTCTGGCAATGCCTTTGGCAGAGGCGGTTGCAGCGCCGTCGCAACAGTCTCTCGGCGAAAAGCAAGCGCAAAGCGAGCCCGCTCTTCAGAGCCCATCTCAAGCCTCAGACAGTCGAGCGGTGAAGGCGAACCCAGATACAAGCCAGTCTGATGCAACGTCCCCTGACAATCCGGTCTCACCCAACCCTCAAGCTTCCGATCAGGGTGGCCAGACCGTAACCTCGCAGCCAGCTTCGGAACAGGGGCAAAACGGTGCCCAAAAACCAGTCGGTTCCGCTGCAGCCCCATATGAGAAGACCACGGGCGTTGCAGCCTCCAGGCCAGCCGGAGCAGTGATTGCGCCTGCAAAACAGCGGCGAGCGCGGTCCTTCCTGATTAGAGTGAGTATCGTCATCGGAGCCGCCGTCGCCATCGGAACTGTCGTAGCACTCTCCCATGGCAGCCCCAGCCGGCCAAACTAGCCTAAAGGCGAAACAATTCAAGGCAACCATGGAGCATTGTGATGTCAGCACTCCCAAGGGAAAGCAGAACGAACTTTGTTAGTTTCTCCGGCATTGATGGTTCCGGAAAGAGCACTCAGATCGATGCTCTTTGCGTGCAGTTGCAAGCGAATGGTTTGCGGGTTCGAGTAATCAGGTTCTGGGATGACATCGCTCGGTTGACCGGTCTCCGTGAAGCTACTGGGCACAGGATATTCAAAGGCGACAAGGGGATTGGAACTCCTTCCGCGCCGATCAACAGGCGAGACAAGAACGTCAGGTCACGTCTCATGACCGGAACGCGATTGGCCCTTTACCTGATAGATGCTATCTCACTCAGAGTCGCAGTGCGGAATGCTTTGCGCTCTGAGGTAGATCTTGTAATCTTTGACCGATATATTTATGACGAACTGGCGAATCTGCCATTGGATAATCGAGTCATTCAAATGTATGTTCGGCTGATTGTGAAACTCGTTCCCAAACCTGATATCAGCTACTTTCTTGACGCTGATCCGGTAAAAGCTCGCGCGCGAAAGCCTGAATATCCTCTCGAGTTTCTCTATGTCAACCGTCAGACGTATTTGCATCTCAATAGAGAGATAGACGCGATGACCGTGATCGCTCCTATGCCGATTCAGGATGTCGAGCGGGCTGTTCTCAGGCATGCGTTGGAAAAACTATCATTTAGAGCCTTTGAACGCGAGGGTCACGGTGGCCTTATCCAGCCAGTGGACAGTAGCGCAGCTACGAAAATGGACGAGTCGCAAACCCGCCCGGCGGTTTCGTGATCATCCATTCGGCCAAGACGGGGTAGGGCTCGTGAGGCCGATTGGAGTCCGCCGAGCGGTCGGCGAGCCAGTGCTCCTTACCAATAGGTCAAACTAACATTATCTAGATAGGTTTTATTTGCAGCCTGCACGGAATTGCCATCCATCTGGTAATTGACCGTAACTCCCCACCAGCTGACAGGGACTGTGAACGCGGGGTAGGTCGCGTTTAAATTGGCTGTAGAGCCATTCAGCGTGATCGACTGATATACAACCGAATTACCCGATCCCCGCTGCACTTGAATTGTGAGGTGGTTCCAGCCGTTGTTTATGAGGGTACAGGCGACTCCGGTGGAAACCCACTTCGCATTTGCGCTGTCCCATATATCCCACTCTTTCCCGCCCAGATTGTTACACTGAGTTCCCCATAGCATTCCAACGCCATTCATATACATATTTATGTCGAATTCCAAGACCTGTGTAATGGAGGCATTGGTTACGTAGAAGTAGGCATCGTAGGTGAAGTTGTGCAGAGAGGGAAGGAGAGTGTGGCCGGTGTCCGGAAGATTCTGCATTGAGAATTGGCCAAGCACGGGAAGCGAGAACAACACATCGCCCCAGGGAGCAGAGCCGCTTGAACCCCCAAGCATAAATGCTGTTGCATTTCCACTCAAGGAAGGCGACGAGACATTCGTAGCGCGCGAGAACTGAATACCACTGCACGGAGAGGGTGAGCAATCGACATAATTCGGCGGCCCTTGTCCCCAACTGTTCCATCCATTGCTGGTCTGGAGATTTGAGAGCTTCGTGCCCGTTCCCTGAACCATAACGTTTACGGGAACGTAAGAGGCGCCGCCGCAGTAGTCCCACTCCTCCACAACTGTGTTCTGGGCACCGGCACCAAGGCTCACTTGAGCGTTCAGCTTCGCTCCATTCTGTACGGAAACCAGTTGGTTCTTTACGTAGACACCCATTGCTGCGACGCCTTTTGAACAACTGGTTGTGGTGGCTGTCGCCACGTAGTTGGCCAGCGAACTAACGGTGCTGTTGTTCGCGGGCGAGGTCACGAATACGCCGGAACTGCTAGTGACCGTGATCGGCACCTGCGTGAAGGTCGCGCCCCCGCAATAGTCCCACTCCTCGACAACAGTGTTGTATGGACCTGGAGAGAGCGAAACAGCAGCATTCAGGGTCGTTCCATTCTGGAGGGCAATAAGTTGATTGTTCACATAGACGCCCATGGAGGCTACGCCTTTCGAACATGTTGTAGTGATTGCGGTGGCGGCGTATTGCACAGGCGAGCCAACGGTGTCACCACTTGCTGGACTGCTGACAACAACATTTGCGAACGCGGGCGCCGAGAATGCCGCAAGAATCAGTATGGCGCTGAAAAAAGTCTTCAAGAAAGTATCCTTGGGTATTTGCGTATCTGCGAGGTTCCGGCCGTGGAGAAGTTCAAACTAGAGACTCTTTCGCGGGTCATTCCTCGTAGGCTGAATTCAATCATCGTCTTGCGCAGCGTGCTGACACGGCGTCCTGTCAGGGTGCGATTCGAAGTTCGTTTCCGGTCGCATCGGGAAACACCAGGGGCTCATGGCAAGCTCGTATCTGCGTCCAATAACCTCGGCTGGAGAAAACAAAATGTGACGATCTGAGGGACAAGGCGCCTTATGCGCGGTAAGAACCCGGTTCCTCGTTTGCCTGTTTGCGGCTGCGGAGGTATATATCGTTAACAGTTACTGGCTAGGGTCCTTGTAGAGTGGGCAAGCATACATTCGCGACCCATTCTGCGCTTTCTTGCAGGGCTGCTACCCTTCATTCGATATCTCCACTCAGATCACGAACATTAGACCGCGTTACAGAGATTCACTGGATATCTGTATAGAACAGTACAGGAACTTTAGCCGTTGCGCTGGATTTATCAAAGAAAAGTAGAAATAAGTATAAAAAGCGGACAACCACTTATCGGTGCGTGTAAATTGTGCTCGCATCCGAGGAGAATCATCGAAAACCATGTAAGAACTACACTCGAAGCCATATGCGCGCAGCGCCAGATAGAAATGTAATAAGTTCGTAAAATATGTGAAGTGCATTGAGTGATAGTGAAAATGCTGAGCGTCTCAAGGCTGCTGTACCGGGAGTCTGCACAGGCCTGCGGGCTGGCCGTCGCTGTGTACCGAGCCTAAAGGTCACTATTGCTCATGTTGTTACTTGTAAATGATTGAAATGATGCTGGGACGCGCAGAGGCAGTTACAGCAATAGTAATTCTTTAATCATTTGCAATTGGATCTGTGGTGCTGCCGGAATTATGCGCTCCGTCGGTAGACATCTCGGAGTAAGTCAGGAAGTACAGGGCGAAGCACGTGAATGGCAGGGGAGGGCGTGACTTTGCGGCACAGCAACTGCAAAGGATTGCGCCACGCATTGAGAAGGCCATTTCGCACAGATAAAAGAGGATTGGCGAGTTCTACTATGGTGCAGCATCCGAGCGGTCGCCTTTTCGCATCCTATTAGTATGCTGGCAAGATGCTGTGGTTTGAGTATGCTGGCAAAATGCTGCGGTTCACCGGCCGGACGGCACCATGGAGGGTGCAGCCATGTCTCTGAGACACCGATACGCACAAGGCGTCGTGTTTATGCTGCTGAACTGTGCAGGCGCGATGCTGTCTCTGACCGCGAATGCCGCGTCCTGCAAGACGCAATCGCAAATGACAGCAGCAGAACGTGATGCCTTGGCAAGTGCTGCTCGCATCATGGTTAGCGAGGTGCAAAGTGGGGACGTGCTGGCCCTTCGCCAGAATACGATTCCTGCGGTTGCGGCGGATTTCGGCGGGATTGCGGAATCGGTCAGCACATTAAAGCCACTTGTGCAGCGGGCCTCCTTTACCGTCGATAGCCTTTATGAGTTGGACGCTCCGATCGACTCAGCGGGCGCTGCTCGAACAGATTTTTATTGTGGAACGCCGGTCGTGATTTTGAACTTCACCGATCTGCCGCCTGGGAAGTATGCGTTGGCCATTTTTCACGCGACCGGTGTGCCGAAGCCGCAACAAATTTCACTGATTTTGTCCGAAACCCCAGATCATCGGTGGATGCTTGGAGGCTTTTTCAGCAAGGCCATGCTGGAAGCTAATCACGATGGTCTATGGTATTGGGTGTCGGCGCGTAACTACGCACAGAGAAACATGAAATGGAATGCCTGGTTCTACTACCGTACGGCAGCCTATGTTCTGGATCCAGTGGAATTTCTGTCCAGTCCAAACCTTGAGAAGCTTCAGCGTGAAGAGGAACAGGTACACCCCGGCGACCTTCCCGGGACAAAACCGCTGGTGCTGACTGCTAATGTTTCTGTGTTTCAAATAACGAAGATCGACACCACAACCATATTTGGCGCGCTCGACCTTGACGTTCATTACACTCCCGACACCAGTCAGACGGCTCAATTGCGCGATCCGCCGAGCGCACGGAGGCAAGTGACCGAGGTGATGACGGCGCTGTTGGCGCTGCACCCTGAACTGCGCGACGCTTTCCACGGCATCTGGGTACAGGCGGATAACGGTACTGCTTCTGTCTTTTCGCTGGAATTGCCGATGGACCAAATTGTTCCTGGGACGCACGCCCCAGCGACAACTACGAGTTCCATTGCGCAATAAATGGTGCGTTGCGCAGGCGACCTGATGATGGGGATGAAAGGGACAAAATGTCGCAGGGCGGTTGTTTCGCAGGTGGTACATTATTCTCTTTGGCATGCATCTGCATCGTAATGATGCTGCGGAAAATGCAATTACTTTCGGCTGATGACTTGTCTATGTTCTCAACTGGTTTTTCAAATTCGCGCGCACTTCGGGTTACTCCTCTGATCGCCTTGGTCCTCCTTGGCTGCATTGGATCGCCAGTGCTCTGTCAGGTCCAGCCCGCACCAACCGCGCAGGGCGCGCCCACGATGCCCGGCGCAATGCGCGATCCGACGCATCCTGAAATTCAGCCGCGACTGGATTTAGACCGCGATCCGATTCCGTCGCCCGAGGCCGAAGACAACGCGCCTGTGATTACTACATCACCGCTCGCCCCAGCTGCGCCCGGCGAGATTCAGAAGCGGCAGGACGGTATCTACACCATGCACAAGGATGTGGATGAAGTTCTGTTGACTTGCGCAGCGGTGGACGAAGAAGGCCGGTCCGTCCCGGACTTGAGTCGCGGCGACTTCCGCGTATGGGAGGACGGTGCCCCGCAGACGACGAGCTCGTTTCTGCACCAGGATGATCCCGTATCCTTGGGCATTCTCGTTGATAACTCGGGCTCGATGCATGACAAGCGTGCGGCGGTCAACGCGGCTGCTTTGAACCTGCTGAAGGCTTCAAATCCAAAAGATGCAGCATTCATTGTTAATTTTTCCGATCGTGCAATTCTCGATCAGGGCTTTACTTCGGACATCGTCGCGCTGAATCGAGGGCTCTCGCATTTCGACTCAAAAAATACCACGGCTTTGTATGATGCGGTGGCTGCTTCGGCGGATGAACTAGCTAACCATGCGAAGCAACCAAAGCAGGTGCTGCTGGTTATCACGGACGGGGCGGACAATGCATCAAGGCTTGATTTGGAGCAAACAATCCGCCGTGTGCAGAACCTGGGAGGACCGGTAGTCTATTCCATAGGGCTGCTTTTCGAGACCGAAAAGGCAGAAGCAGGACGAGCGAGAGACGCTCTGCAGAGGCTGTCGCAGGAGACTGGCGGCATTGCGTACTTCCCCAATTCCTTGCAGGATGTGGACACCATTGCGGCAGCTGTTGCACGAGATATCCGGGACCAATACACCATCGGGTATCATTCCTCCAACCCGGCAAGCCTGGGCGGATATCGCGTCGTCCGTGTCGAGGCAAAGGCGCCGAAGCATGGCAAGGTAATCGTGAGAACGCGCCGTGGCTATTATGCAAAGAAACCCGAGTCTGCGCCACAGCATACGCGATCCGCGCTAAATTCAGAGCAGTGACGGAATGAAAGCCAATCGCGGCTGGATTGTCGACCGGTCACGTCTTTAAGCTCTTTGTACCTAGGGACAGTGCCGGACGTACTGACAAAATGGCGGTAGGATCAAGAGTCAACTTGGATTCCAGCTTGGCACATGAGATCAATTAAACAATGAAAAAGAGGGGCCGCGAGCGGCTCCTCTTTTTCGTTGCGGGCCTCACAATCAATGCAAATGGAAGTCCACGTCGATCACAATTTGCACAGACACGGGATGTCCCTGATACATGGCCGGCTTGAACCTATACTGCTTCACTGCTTCGATGGCCTTTTCGTCCAACCCCATTCCGAGGTGACGAACCAACCTGACATCTTGCGGAGTTCCTTGCGAATCGACAATCAGCTTGATAGAGACGCTGCCCTGAAAATTCGCTCGACGAGCGTCTTCTGTGAACTCCGGCTCAACGGAATGGATGACCTCAGGTGCGGCCACTCCACCGCCCACGCTCATCAGACCGCCGCCGTAGCCGCCCCCGCTGCCCGGACCTGCCCCGGTGCCGTGGCCGGCCCCAATACCGCCGCCGAGGCCTTGACCAAATCCAGAACCGCTGCCTCCTCCCTGCGAAGCCAGCGCGATCTGTGGCGACTTTGCCATGCCGAGGTTCGGTAGATTGTTGTTATCTGGCATCTTCACTTGCATGGTCGGTTCAATCGCCAGCTTGGGATGGTCGATCCTGCTAATTTGGGGAGGCGCAATTTCAAGCTTTGCAACCATTGGTAGGCTTCCCTTGATGGCCTCTACTATTTCGTGCGCACCGCCGCCGCCCCCGCCGCCCGCCAACTTGGCCACCGGCAAGGTTATGGGAGGAATGTAGGCCTTGAAGTCTACGGGTGTTACATTCGTGGTTGGATTTAGCGCGACGAATGTGCGAGCTTTCAATGTTAGAGACAGAACAAGTGCGATAACAACGGTATGTATGACGAATGAGATAGCACTCGATGTTTTGTCACGCTTGAAAACCAGTGGATCGACAGCGAATATAGGTCGTGAAGCAGCGGAGTTCTGCGCCAGCTTATTCGGAGCACTCGCACCGGGTGGGCGTGACACAGGGGGTGGCCATGCTGAAGTACCTGCATCCTGCGCCATGCGGCTGGAACTCCTGGTAGATAGCGGAATGTCTAAGTTCGGAGTGGGGGTCGTCGTTACCAGATCGCCCATAATATTTTGCCGGAGGCAACAATCCCGGCATCTCCTCTCTTGGTTGACCACAGGTTGACTAGCAACGAAAGCAATCGGGTTCCCGGGTTCAAAACTCAACCGGCCCGACCCTAAACTTATGCCTTACCAAATGCCCTTATCGCTTCCAGTAATTCTTTGCCCAACCACAGCTGCTGTGGCCAGCCAAGGTAATAGGCTTAACCGTGCACAGTTCTTCAATTGGCGCTTCCGCATTAGACCGGCGAGCTGCGATCCGTAAAGCTTGGCGGATTGCGGCATGATCGGAACTCGCAAGAAACCACGGCCGTAGTAGACTTCATCGCCGCCAAAGCGCGCGGAGGATATCACGAACTGCGGCAAATCGATTCCTGTACCTCGGTATTGCTTCACATAGTCCGAAACAATTACGAGATAAGTAGCGACCCCTTCCCAAATGTCTGCATAGGTTGCCGAAGAGCGCAAATCCTCGAAGTCAATAGCGCCCTTATCTGAGAGCTCCGCAGTATCGACGATGTCGCACAACCGGAAATAGAAATGGCGGTACATACGCTGAAGCGTGGAAATCATCACTCGATCCGAAACTGATGGAACTCGAAATGCGTGACTGCCAATCATAACCAGTCGGGAACGTTTCGCGAGCCGCGAGGCAACTGCGACCTGCTCTCCAGTTTGTCCCAGACGGCCCATGTGAATCTCGACTGCCTCGGGAAGTCCTGGAATAGAAAAGTTCCATTTTCCCGCCAGGCGATCGCCCCAACTCCGAGGAGCAATCTGGGCATCGAAGCGCCTTCTCATAAGCTCAGATATGTCCTCCGAGCTTGCATTTGTGTATAGATCGAGGTCACTACCAAGATCGGGCCAGTGATCAAGGGATTTGATCACGGCAACGTCGTGTTTCTCGGATTCCAACGCCGCGCAAATGTCATTGAGGAAGCCCATAGCCAAGGTGATACGTGCCTGCTCAGCCGTGAGAACGCTCCGGGCCCACTCAGCACGAATGTCATCCTTTGTCTCGGGCATCATTTTAAGAAACACCGCCAAGCTGCGCACAATAACGTGATTCGAGTCGGCCAATGTCACTAGATGTTGAAACTCTTCCCGGCTGATGTTTCGAACTTCGGATCTCAGCCCAGCCGTCCTTGCTCTGGATTCACTGTCGCCATCCTGCGGAGCCAGGAGCAGGCGGGAAAGAAGGGTCATTGATTCTTCAGGCGGAGACTGTGCGATGGGTATGATCATGTTCGGGAGATCCTCTTTGAGATTAGCGAGATGAAATTGCTACCGAAGGGATTACAGCGGGTGGAACATCTGAAGAAGAAGAAGGCTTTTCCGGTACCACGCTGGAAACTCCGCCGGGCGCATTATTGCGAGGGGTCAGCTCAATCGGACCGGTCTGCTTGCGACGATCCTGACTGTACTTGTCAAGGACGCCATCGACCTGATGGTTGCTATCTGTGGCGACCGTGAATAGCCTCTTGCCCTCGGCTGAACGCAGGGTCGCCAGACCGACTCGGGCGTTTGAATTGCCGGCCTGCCGGGCTTTGTCATAGAAGAATTGTGCCGTTTCCAGATCGCCATCCATCTCCGCAACGTATCCGCGGTTGTTGAGCGAAAACGCGCTTGCTGGGTCAAGAGAATATGCGTGAAGAAAATCTTGCCGCGCAGAGGGCCAATCGTTTTTGTTCGTGGCGGAGACCCCACGCAGGTTAAACATGACGGCTTGTGCCTCGACAGTATCCATCTTCTTAATCCGTCCCTCCAGTCGTTTCGCGCTCTCCGCGGCCATATCGCTGACTGGTTTTCCTCTCCATGAGCGATCCAGCGTCACGACTACTGGTTCCGTGGAGTGGCGATCAGATGCTGAGCCGTAGTACTTCAACGCCGCGTCGTAGTCTCCTATTGCTTCTTCGGCTACGCCAAGATTGTTTAGCGTAAACGGATTCTGCGGATCCAGGAGCAGCGTCTCTCGCAGGAGTGCAACAGCCTCGAACCCTCGATGTTCTGCTAGAAGGTCCATGGCGTCCACGTTCATTCGATTCACTCGCATGGGGACGTCTTGAAGGCTATCGAAAGCATTCTTCATCGGTTTTCCTTCAAGATGTTTCGCATTGCTACGGTCAATCGTTGCACTTGAGCTTTGTTCAGAAGCCAGCGTATAAAACTTGTGAGCACGATCTAATTGCCCTTGTAACTCGGATATATAGCCAAGGTTATTCAGTGTGAACGGGTCAGCGGGGTCGTAAAGATATGCCTTATAAAAGAGTGCCTCGGCTTTGTCGTACTGGTGTCTTTTTACAGCATCAACACCATCACGATTTAGGCGCTGAACAGGAGTTAGTTGGCTATGCCTTGGGATTGTGATTGCCAGACTATCTCGTGCCCAGGCATCATGCAATCCGAAAGTTACCGTGATGGCAGTAAATGCAATCAGGTTAAGTAGCGTCCTGGATACTGTGCTCATATGACCTTTCGGTGCGGCCGACAAAGGAAAGTGTCAGTTAGGCACACTTATCTATTTAGATGCACCAAGCTGGACTCTGGCGCGAGTAGGCATGGCATTATCTTGTTTCCAAACGCTACAGTAGACGACCGAAACTCACTAGACGCATCCAACTACTTGTCTATCGCATTTGCAGTTATTAAGGAGTGAGCAAAATGGGTCTATCTTTCGGAGCAGTCATACTGAGCGGGGTAGTGATTGCACAAATGTGTGCCTCGGGTGCAAAGGCAGAACAAAATGCAGGGACTCAACTAGCACTAGCGTCTGAAAACGCATCAGGTGAGTTGTCTGCCCTGCCGGCGATGCCCCGAGGAAAGAGCACCATTATCGGCGGCGAAGTTCAGAATGTCGATCCTGTGCGTGATGAGTTTAGTTTGAAAGTTCTTGGGCAACGGCCGATGAAAATTCTGTTTGATGAGCGCACTCAAATCTATCTGGATGGTAAAAGAATTAAGCTTCACGATCTTCGCTCCAATGAGCATGGCTCAGTCCAGACAGTATTGGAAGGAACAGATGTGTTCGCGCTCAGCATCCACTTACTATCGGGATCGGCCAAAGGCGACTATCAGGGCCGTGTAGTTGACTACAACCCTGAGACGAGGGAGTTAACTGTCAGTGCGGCCATGTCTCATGAGTCAATCAAGCTGCTCGTACCCATCAATACACCCATCGTTCACCAAGGCCAAAGAGATTGGGCTTCCGCGCCCTCCGGGTTGTCAGATCTTGCCAAAGGAGCTCTGATTTCGCTCACATTTGAATCGGATAGAAAGGGTGGAGGCGTTGCGAGCCAAATTGCAATTCTAGCAAGCCCTGGATCTGCATTTGTGTTCGGCGGAAATCTCTCCTCCCTCGACATGCACTCCGGATCATTGGTCCTTGTGGATCCTCGAGACGAGAAAAGCTACGAAGTATTCTTTGATGCCGCTCGGCTTCCAACGAGCCATACGCTCCACGAAGGAGACTATGTCAGAGTGACCGCAACGTTCGACGGCTCCCGATACGAAGCTAGCGCGATTGCAGTTGATTGAGCTCTCAAGGCAGTGGTGCCCCGCGATTTTGCCGGCTTCTTCGGGGTACCGGTCTGGTTTGGCACCAGGAACAAATCTGTTGTCTTGCAGGCCGATCCACCTCGCGCAGTAAGGGCGCCGCGGAGCATTCGGCGTGCCTTGTGCAGTTGGGACTTAGTGTTGCCGCGTGTGCATTTGAGCATGGAGGCAATTTCGCCGTGATCGAAACCGTCGATGTCATGAAGGAGAAAGATGCTGCGATAACCGGGCGCCATAGTAGCAACGGCGCGATCAATGTCCAGACGGTCGACAACTCCAGCTTGCATCAAGTCACGAGCACCGAAGCTCTTGCCTGCGCGCTCTTCAGGGACGTCCTCCATCAGATGATCGAGCGAGACAACAGATAGTGAGTGCTTGCGCAAGTGCATCAATACAGTATTGACGGCCAAGCGATGAAGCCAGGTGGTGAATGCCGAGTCGCCACGAAAGGATGTGATCTTGCGGTGGACCTGAAGAAACGTCTCTTGCATGAGGTCTTCGGCGAGCGCGAAATCTCGCACCATGCGCATGCAAATTGCGAAGACCCGCCTCTTGTGTTGCAGGTAGAGTTCTGAGAAGGCGTCGTGGTCGCCAGCCTGGGCGCGCACCACAGCGTCGGTCTGCCGGCGTCTACCTTGTGCCTGGGGAGGGGTGCACCCCAAAGCAGGTACGCACGTTGAATCGAGCAACGAAATAGGAAAGGTCGAGGTGGTCATGTGCCTCCATCGTGGACTTGGTAGCTACCCTTTGGGCCCAGATACTCGTTGTGGGGATCTGCTTGCGCAAAGGGGTTCGGTAGACAGTTGAGTTGGAAGAGCAACGGTTGGAAAGAGTTGCGCTACTCCAGCGCATTGTTTCGCTTTTGCCATGTGACAGGTAAGAACGAGTTTAGGTGACAAAATTGTCAATGCCGAGCTTGCCCGAGTTAGGACTTAGTTTCCCATTTAACTTGTTAGCGGTCTGAGCTAAATTGCTCGCGAACGGGAAGCATTCAAATCGCCGTTCGCTGTTGAGGTGGGGTAAATAGGGGTCATTGCTCGTATACCACCGGAACACTTTCCTGCCCCGAATCCCTTCGTTCCATCGACGAAACTGAGCCGTGGAAACGCCGCGGTCAATATTGGTCAGCAATCCTCGCGACGTGCGCGCCACACTGACCATTGATTGGCACGCCATTGACCCCAGCCTGCCGGATTTTCCGGCGTGCAACCTCGAGTGAAGCCGACAACATCAAGAGGATGCATCATAACCGCCGTGCAAATTAGTCGGAGAAAATCGCGGAGAGAGATGAAACTTCTCAAGGGAATAGGAACTGGACTGTGCGTTACCGTGCTCTGTCTTGTCGCGACCCCGAAAGCTAAGGCCGGCGAGCAGGATAGCAAGACTGTTGTCACCTTTGCAGTACCTGTCGAAGTTCCGGGCGTTGGCGCCCAGACTCTACCAGCAGGCACTTACCTCTTCAAGGTTCTCGACTCCTCCCCGGATCGGGACATCATCCAGATTTCCAATCAGGACGGCACTCATGTGTTCGCCACCTTCCTTGGAGTCCCTAATTCCCGTTTGAAAGCTCCGGACCTGATTACGGTGATGTTTAGCAATCGTCCCGCCGCGGATCCTCAAGCTCTGAAGGCCTGGTACTATCCGGGCCGCATGTGGGGCGACCAGATTGTTTATGAGAAAACAAGGGCCACTCAACTTGCCAAGGAAACCAACGAGCCGGTGCTCTCCACCTCTGTTGTTCTGGCCACTTCGTCCGTCGATGTTCTAAAATCGGCGACAATTGAGGCAGTTAACCCAGGCGGAGGAACAGTTGCTTTGGCCCAGCTTGTGGACGCTCCTCCCGTGGTCGCTCCCGCGCTTGCTGTTGCTGCGGAACCCGCTATTTCAGCCGTACCTGTTGTTGCAGCAACGCCTATGGCTGCAGCGGAGCCAACTGTCGCCGTCGCACCTCAGCCAGCGGCTGAGCCAGTAGTTGCAACGGAATCCACTGTTGCAGCGGGGCCCGCAATTGCAGTCGCATCCCCGCCTGCAGCGGAGACAATGGTCGCAGTTGCAAATCCGCTTCCACCTGCGCCGATTGCTGTAACCGAGCCTCCTTCCACACCAGCGCCAACTGTGACAGCAGAGCCAATCGCTGCACCAGCGCCTGTTGCTGCACAAGCGCCAATTGCTGTAACTGAACCGCCGACTGCGGTACAGCCCGCTATCTCAACTTCACCTGCAGTGGCCGTGGAGTCCATGCCTAAGACAGCCAGTCTTCTACCTTTGATCGGGTTGGTCGGACTGCTCCTGCTGGGCGCTGGTTTCCTCCTGTCGAACCTCCTGAAGCGGAGCGCGTAAGTCAACTGAGGTGTAAAGTGTTCCACAATTTCTGCACCCCGAAACCATTGTTCTGCAGTGGCATTGTCCCTGAGAAAATGTCGCCGCGCACGTAAATGAGAAGGGTATGCAAATTGTGAAACCGCTCTAAATCGCACGGCATTTTACGCGACCTGGAACCGATGGCACAAAAGGAGGCGATATGCGAGTATTGCCTCCTTTATTCGTCCATTCGCATCTGCGTACCAGCAGGGCAACGGTTTCAGAACGAGTTGAAAGGCTGGGCGGATTGCTGAAATGACCGAATCCGCAAAAGGCGTGAAAAGAGCAGCCGGCGGATATCCCTCCGCCAATAGCACTTCTTGCGGTGGATGCAAGGGAACCCAACTATGATGCCTGCAATTGAGAAGCAGTGGTTATCGATGCCTGGCCGGGCGTTCCTCCACTGGACGCAAAGGCTGCTATTCATTACAGGTGCACTTGCAGTTTCCTATGTCGCGGTGACTCTCCTCTACGCAAAGTTCTACCAGGAAGCTGCAGGCAATGTTCTTGAAAAGCAGATTTCTAATCAAGAACAACACAAAGTGATCCTGTCAACGATCATGCCCAGACAAGGCGATGTTCTTGGCCGCATTGAGATCCCAAGGCTGGGAATGAAGGTGGCAATTCTTGAGGGGACCACGGCGCAGACTCTGCGACTCGGTGTTGGACACATCAAAGGCACGGCCATTCCCGGACAGCCTGGAAACATCGGAATCGCGGGACATCGCGATACATTCTTCCGCGCTCTCAAGGACATTCGCACCAATGACAAGATTATGATTCAGACTGCAGCGGGTGTTTCAAGCTACGAGGTGGACAAGGTGCAGATTGTCGCTCCTGACGACACAGGTGTTCTCGCCCCATCGGCCAAGTCTGCAATCACGCTCGTGACCTGCTACCCATTCCAGTTTATCGGCGGAGCTCCGGAACGATTTGTAGTGCATGCGCACAAGGAATAATCGCCGTCATAGACCCGACAGCCAGTCCAGGCCCTGGATTCCGGTCCGGGTCTTGGCAAGGGAAGCGCGAATAACTTTCGATTTGGCGCGGGGCATAGAAAGACTCCTGAGGTTCAGCTCTGTTGGGCGCGGGCGTCAATCTTCCGCGCAATCCTGGCGCGGCGGCCGTGTCTTCGCCAATAGGACGTGGCGCAGTTCCCCACCGACGAACCACCGACGCCTCGGCAGCAGGCAGCGAACAGCAAACTGCTCATCGCTTTCCGCGATCTTCGCGTGCAGGGTTGCTGCGTGGAAGCTCTTGGACAAAGAATTTCGGGGGTGAACAATGAATGTGCAGCCCGCTCCTGCCTCGGACAGCAAGACCTGATTTCCTGAACCTGTCCATGAAAATGCGAACCTGCAACCGCGTTGTCCCTGGCATTTCGGAGAGCGTTTCCAGATTGACTCTGGAAGATACAGTCTTGGGTTTGCCGTCCTTGCCGAAACTGGCCAACAGCAGCATAGTGCGAGCTACTTTAATTTCGCCGGAGTCGAAAAGTTGGTCCACCAAATCCTCCCGCCAAGAATGGCCAAAGCAGCTTCCTTGCCGAATCTGGAAACCATGACGTGCCCAACTCGCCCCGCCAAGATGTAGAAGAATGCGACGGCAGCATCTCCCAACTCACAGGGACCTCACCGCTCCCGGTGCGGAATTCCTGCACTAGAGGTCGGCTACAGAGACTTCTTATTTATTTTGAAGGGTTTCAAACATCTTTTCTGTTCTGTTTTGCTCATTTTTGCCTTGGGCAGCTGACTGTCATGAGACTGGTTTTCCGGTCGAGGCCGACATTCACCGTTGCTGCAAAACAATGCCACTCTTCGAATCAGTGCGAATCGGTCGTCCTCGTGGGAGAAATCACCTCGAAAGTGGCTTTCTCGGCGGCAAGTGAACTGCCACCGATCCAGACAGTGTAATGGGTCGGTTCGATTGTGGGCTTGCCTTCCAGGTTGAAGAAGGAGAGTTCGTTGAAGCCCAGACGGAAGCTGATCTTTTTCGATTCGCCTGGAGCGAGGGTGACGCGGAGAAATCCCTTGAGGCTTCGGACTGGCTGCTCAACGCTTGCCCCCAGGTTGCGCAAGTAGCACTGAACAACTTCCGTCGCCATTCGGCTACCTGTGTTGGTCAGAATCGCCGTCGCTTCGAGGAGAGGTGTAGTTCGGTTCGCGAGCGGCTGCGCCAGCGGGATGCTGCTCTTCGATACATTGATGTCTTTGTACGAGAAGCTGGAGTACGAGAGTCCATAGCCGAAGGGAAACAGCGCGCTGTTGGGGACATCGATATAGCGGGAGAAGAAGCGCGTGCCGTCGCCCGACGGCTTTGACAAGTCGATTCCAGTGGGTGGGCGCCCAGTAGGCAACTGGTTGTAGTAGAGCGGCTCCTGACCCAAGGCGCGGGGGAAGCTCATGGGCAGCTTGCCGCTGGGCGACACATCTCCGTAGAGAACGTTGGCGATGGCGTTTCCAGCTTCGGTTCCGGGGAACCAGACCTCCATGATTGCGGGAACATGCTTGGCGGCCCAGTCGAGGACCAGGGGACGGCCAGAGAAGATGAGCAGAACGACCGGCTTGCCAACTGCGACTACGGCTTCGAGAAGCTGCTGCTGGTTTCCAGGCAGATCAAGGTGCGCACGTGAGCCTGCCTCGCCGCTCATGGCGCCCGACTCGCCCAGCGCGAGAATGACAACATCGGCCGCGCGGGCCGCGTCGATGGCCTCGGGGAAACCAGCCTGCGATGTGTCGTCAATCGCAGTTCCGCTGGAATAAAGCAGAGTGCCCCCCGATTGCTGGGCGCGCTCTGCCAACGCCTGCTTAAGCGCGATGATGTCGCGATCGTTGGCGGCGCCGGCCCAGGCACCTACCATGTCTCCTTTGTCGTCGGCGAGCGGTCCGATGAGAGCAACCCGTTTGCGTGCTGGCGAAAGCGGAAGCAACGGCGCGCCATCGGCGAGCTTGTCGTTCTGGAGCAAGACAAAGGACTTTTCAGCCGCCTTTCGCACCAACGGCCTGTGCTCGGCGACAGCGGCCTTTACTTCGACGCCTTCGGCATAGGGACGTTCAAACAGGCCGGTTGCGAACTTTACCCGGAGCACGCGCCGCACAGCCTCATCGACCACAGCCATTGGAACCTGGCCGGAACGGATAAGCCCAGGCAACTGGGTATCGTAAAAGTGCGACATCATATCGACATCGACGCCTGCGGTGATGGCCTTGCGAGTAGCAGCAGCGGCGTCGAGAGCAATGCCATGGTTCATCAATTCCATCACGGCGGTATAGTCGCTGACGACGAACCCGTTGAAGCCCCACTCGCCGCGCAGGACCTTGGTTAGAAGAAACGGATTGGCGCTCGCCGGCACGCCGTTGAGGGAGTTGAAGGCGCTCATGATGGTGGCGGCACCTGCTTCGACAGCGGCCTGGTAAGGAGGCAGGTAGTCCTGCCGGAGACGGATCTCGGACATGTCTGTGGTGTTGTACTCGCGGCCGGCCTCGGCAGCACCGTAGGCGGCGAAATGTTTTACCGAAGCGGCAACGCTACCCGGCTTCGAGAGGCTGTCGCCCTGGTAGCCACGAATGTAAGCCCGGGCCATGGCTGCGCCAAGATATGCATCTTCACCCGCGCCTTCCGCGGTTCGGCCCCAGCGGGGATCGCGGCTGATGTCAACCATCGGGGAGTAGAACCAGCGAACGCCCGCTGTCGTAGCCTCTTCGGCAGCCATGCGTGAGAGTTCAACGACAAGTTCCGGATCGAAGCTCGCTGCCAGGCCCAGGGGAACTGGGTAAATGGTGCGGAAACCATGAATGACATCCGCGCCGAAGAGCAGAGGGATGTGCAGACGGCTCTTGTCTACAGCAAGATGCTGATACGTACTCGTGCGCTCGGCGCCGATAGTGTTGAGCATCGAACCAAGCCGGCCTGTTTCGGCAAGCCGCATAGCATTCACATGATTGGCAGTCTCAGGATTTACTGCGGCGAGTGCGCCTTGCCCGACTTTATCCGGCGGCGCAGGAGATGCCTCGCCGGTATCGTTGTATTGAACGAGCTGCCCGATCTTTTCTTCAAGGGTCATCTGGCGGAGCAGACGATTTACGCGGGCTTCAAGGGTTGGATCGGCGATCTGGGCGTTCGAAGGATGCGCGACTCTGCCCGAATGCTGCGTAGACACAGGTATTGTGGCCTGCGCCACTGCATTCGGTTCGCCTCCAGCCGTTACCAGGCAGAGGATGACGCAGGCAAGAACGGAGCGGGGGCTTGAGTTTTTCCAAAGACCGGCTTCAAAGGAATTGACGAAGCCGCCGCCATGGGAAACATTCGAATTCATCTGCAACACAAATCCTCCCCACGCCACGGTTTATTGACCGCGCGCCGATGACAAGCATGAATTGACTGGTAAGAAAGTAATCGTGGAATTCATGGATGCCGTCGTGCAAGTGGCCTTTTCCATGGTACAGGCAGGTTGCTCGACGGCGGTTCTGCAATCGGCAGCGCTCAATAATTTTCTCATTCTTCGCGATTGAGAATTGTAAAGAAACGGTACTTCGGGCGTAAGAAAATTCCACCCGAAGCACCAAGTGGTCCAGCGATTAGAACTCGATGCGCGCCGTTAATTCAAGGACGCGGCCTGCATCGCCACTCTGCGCTTCGCCGAAGGTGGCGCTCTGAATATTGGACCCGCCGCTGTTGAACCCAATCGGCGACAGTTGAAGAATGTTGAAGATGTTGTATGCATTCACCTGCAGACGCAGCAGCATATGATGGTCGAAATGATCGAACGACGTCTCCTTGGCGAAGCTCATATCGGTGTCGAAGTAGCAGGGACCGCGGAAGCTGTTGCGACCGATGCCCGGCACATAGAGTGGAGCATTTACAGATGTGGGTGGGGTCGTATTGAAGTAAGCGGGGCCGCCTTTGGGGAAATTCGAGCCAGTCTGCCAGGCGCTGTTGGAACAGCTCGAACCAGCGCCTCCGAAATAGGCAAGCGGACGCGTTGGACCCACGAGGTTTGCGCCGGTAATCAGTTCGTTTGCCTGCAGGTTATACGTGACCGGCGTCCATGGGAAGGCTGTGTGCCAGGTCATCACGCCATTGATCTGCCATCCGTTGGCAACCGCTTTCACAAGGTCGCTGCCGGAATGCACATGAGGAACCTCGTACACGCCAGTAGCCGTGATGTGGTGCCGAACGTCGTAATCCGATGGCCCCCATTCTGAAGTATTGTTTGCGGGGTTGGTCTGGTTGGCATTGGCATTTGCCGCATCCCCGTTCGATACCTGGTCAAGAGACTTCGACCAGGTGTAATACGCTGAAAGGTTCAGGCCGTGAGCCAGGTGGCGGGTTAAGTTCACGTTCATTGCGTTGTAAGACTGATTGGAATCTGTCTGCGCAAAATAGGCAGCACCCACCGGGGTGATGGCCGTAGTGCCGCCGCAGTTTACGGTTGCCGGAAAGCACTGCGAATAGAGGAAATTCTGATTGACCAGTCGCGCAAAATGACGCCCAACGCTGCCCGTGTAGCCCACCGTCGCCAGCATGTTGTAAGGCAATTGATATTGCACATCCAGTGAATACAGATAGCTCTCCGGCTGCCTGGTGTTGGGGAATGCGCCGTAGACCTCAAAACTCTCCGAATTCGCAACGCAATGCCCTGGCGTAGAGCCGTACTCGCACGGAAATCCAGTTGCTGGATTGATGCCAAGAGCCAACGCCGGATTGATCGGGAAACTGGACGGTGACGTGCTCGTCCCCTTTTCAAACTTCACGCCCGCTGAATTTCCGTTGCCTGCGCAACACAGGCCAAACTTGGATACGCCGGGCCCGTTTTCGAGTGAGGGGTTGAAGAGCGCGATGTCCAGGTGGTTGTAAGCCATGCCGAAACCGCCGCGGATCACCAACTTGTTGTTCAAATTGCCTGGCGTGTAAGCAAAGCCAACCTTGGGAGCCAGGTTACGCGGCTGTGTATTCCAAAGGTGGTCGCGCAGTTGCAGCGTGATGCCGCTGAGTTGCTGGCCGGTTGCGGTGCCGAGCACGGGATAGTTGATCATCGAACCCTTGTTGCGCAGCGGCGTGAAGTACTCCCAGCGCAGACCCGCATTGAGAGTCAGATTAGGAGTTGCCTTCCAATCGTGCTGCACATAGCCGGCAATATCTTCTGAGCGGAAGTACCGTTGTGTAAGCGGGGTGCCGCCGGTCAGCGGATTGGCCTCGACTTGCTCGAAGATTGCCGCATCGTTGGCCATGGTCCACAGACCCTGCATGGCGTAGGTCGGCCTCTGGTTACCAAGCAGATTGTCGTTGTCCTGTTCGAAGCGCACTTCCGCGCCCATGCGGATTACGTGCGTGCCCCAGCTATGGGTCACCATATCGCGCACTTCGTAAGTATTCTCGGCATAGAGGGACGGCGTTGTTTCGCCGGCATATGCGCCGAATTGAATTGGCCAGGGCAATGTCTGCACATTGACATACGGAAGGCCAAAATTGACTACTCCAGCCGCATCCGCGACTCCGTTATCTGCAAACCGGGTGCCGTTGGCGCGCGCTTCGTTCAGCCAGGTAGCAGAGAACGTGTGAATAAAGATGACAGTTGCGGCGGAGTTGAGCGGCTTGAAGGGGATATCCGCCTGCGGACGCGAACCTGCTGCGCCGCTGACGCCATAATTATCCAGCTTGGTAAAGTAGACGCTTCCCGCAAGGTGGTCCTTCGATGTCATGTCGTAATCGATGCGCCCGTTGAACTGGTTGCCGCGGCTGTGAGAAGGCACATACAGCTGCACATTTTGTACGTCGGCAATGCCGTCCAGACCGCCGCCAAGTTGCGTATTCGCCGGGAAAACTCCTATCTGCGTAACGCCACCGGGAGTGAGCGAACCGATATCCAGTCCGCCTGAGACAACGTTGCAATTGACGCCCAAAGTCAGGCCGGCGCAACTGGGAGTCAGGATGGCCCGAATCCTTGGCGCCACGCCGGGGTCGGCTAGAATCCCGGCGCTCACACTGCCGGCGCGATTCGCTACAACGGCTGCGCGATATTGCGGAGTCTCCACGTAGGAAAGCGTCTGTGAGTTGTTGGCGGTGGTAAAGCCAGCCCAGGAGACAAAGAAGAAAAGCCTTTTCCGCACCACCGGGCCGCCGAGCGAGGCGGCCCAACTGCGCTGATCGTTGTTCACAACAACTGGCAGCGCGCCTGAGGGGCCGCCCCATTTGTTCGCCGTATTCAGCCCTGCTTCGTCATACAGGCCAAACATCGAGCCATGAATGCTATCGGTGCCACTCTTGGTGACAATCTTGATTTGCGCACCGGAATTACGGCCATCGGATGCGTCGTAGGAAGTGGATATTACAGTCATCGCCCCGACCGCTTCCTCACTTGGAGAAACCACCGCCGAGCCGCCATGCGTGAGCGAGTTCACGCTCACACCGTCCACCATAAAGTTGTTGTCGGCCTGGCGCTGGCCTGCCGCGGCGATCTGAACCTGGTTCTCGGTTTGAAAAATCCCGGAGTTCGATCCGCCGGGGCCACCGCCGTTGGGAAGAAAGACGGCCTGTCCGTTACCGCTGCGGGCGCCGTCGCCGGTGATGCCGGGCGCCGTACGCAGGAGTTCATAAGGGTCGGCGCCGAAGGTGGGCAATCGCTGAATCTCTTCACTGTTGATGGTTGTCCCGATGCTCGCGTCTGCTGTTTGCAACAACGGCACAAGGTCGCCGTTCACCTGGACCGATTCCGTGGCCCCGCCCGGTTCCAGCGTTACATTCAAACTTCGCGGGGTTTCAGCGGCCAGGGCCAGATCAGTTATGTTGTTTGACTTGAATCCGGGAGCTGCAACCTGAAGAGTGTAATGCCCTGGCGCTAATTCGTTGAAGTGATAAGCGCCTGTCTCATTCGTGGTTGCGATTTGCGTCATCTGCGTCGCCGGGTTGATCAGGGTTACAGTCGCCTGAGGAATGCTCGCTCCGGTCGGGTCAAGCACAGTACCTGCGAGGCTAGCGCCGAACTGGGCGCGAACCGGCACAGCAAAGATGAAGACCAAAAAGAGCGCACCTGTCCAGGGAGCGAGCCTAGCGGACAAAAGTCTCCCTTCTCCCCAGCTCTGAATCGCCAAAATCATTGAATCGGTCGATTGCATCGTGGCCTCCTGATATGCGGTTACTATGCCTCGAGTCGGTCCGGCGCTGTTGTTTGGAAGTGTTGAGTGTTCTCTCGTATGCAAAGCACAATCAATTCCAAATAACGGCGAATGGGATGCCACTCGCGGGAACTCGCGTCGTACCTCATGGTTTGGATCGAACTACACTCATATCGAAGCAAAGTGGGGAAGGGCGCGCACATTTATGCGTCCACGTCGGGCGCACAGACTCGTATCTACGTGGATTTCCGGCGAGTATCTGTACCAAATAGCTCAAGTCGAATGGACCTTGTGCGCAGAGTGTTCTATTTTGCACTAAAAGGTGCGATAGATAGAATGCGAGAACTTCGGCGAGACCTGCTTTTGCCCGGAAAGACGTTGTAAGGCGCGACTCTCGAGTCTATGCCGCGACAAACTCAGCAGCAGCCGAAAGCTCCCTGATGGAATCCACCACCGTAAATGAATTCAATTTGTACAGGCACAGCGTGGCCTGGATCCCGCCGCCGGTCAGAATCAGCCGGGTTGTTGAAAGCAAGCGTGGCTCAACCGAGGGCTCAAGCGGTTTTTGGAATCGGAGAATGCCGTAGCTGTATTTGTGCCCCGGAATTCCGTCATTCAGGTCCTCCAACTCGATCAAATCGAAGCTGACCTCCACCCTTAGGCCATTGGGGCCCGTGATGGTGCCCGAAATGTCAAAAATCTGGCGATTGGTCCTGGTCACCTTCTTCATCGGGGCCCTCATTTCGAATTGGCTGTCTATGCAAATCAGGCTAAGGCACAATGGGACCCGTTTATGTGATATGAATCACACCAAATCGGGGTTAGAAGGTCAGGGGCACGTAGGTCCAGCAGCTCGAATTGGCGCCGGATTCACCGTACCAGTCAACTATCCTGAGTTAGCCTCGTCTAACGGGACGAAGGTGTATTCCCCCTGAAACCTATGCGAAATAAGCCAGTTCTTCTCCTTGTCCTCTCCGGTTTGGCCCTGTGCTGCTTGCCTGTAGCAGCCCACGCCCAGCAAGCGGCCCAGGCCGCTGCTGACAAGCCCGTCGCAACCATCAAGGTTCAAGCGCGCGAGGTCCTGCTGCCCGTCACCGTGCGCGACAAGCGCGGCGCGCTAGTGCCCAACCTCACAGTAGCCGACTTCACGCTGGCTGAAGATGGCCGTCCCCAGGTCATCAAGAGCTTTACCCGCGAAAGTAACCTACCCTTCCGACTAGGGCTCCTCGTCGATACCAGCCGCAGTGTTTCTGCGGCAATGGAAAACGAAAAGAAGGCGGCCGGGAAGTTCATTGACCTGATGCTGCCCGCCAGCTCCAAGGGTGCGACTGCGGGTGACGCGGCCTTCCTTATCCACTTCGACCGCGAGGTCGAGCTGCTGCAGGACTTTACCAGCTCCCGCGATAACCTGCACCGCGAGTTGGACACAATGGGACCAACGGAACGGGAGCGGAATACCTCCAATGGCCCGGAGACGAGTGGAGATGACCGTGGCAGCCAGTCGCGCGGCAACCGCGGCGGCACGCAGCTTTACGACGCAATCTTCCTGGCCGCCGACGACCTGATGAAGCCCAAAGAAGGCCGAAAAGCGTTGGTTGTGTTCTCTGACGGCGAAGACCGTGGCAGCAAGGAAAACCTCAACGACGCAATTGACGCCGCGGACCACGCCAATCTGGCCGTTTACACCATCTACTTCAAGGGCCAGCAGGAACGCAGCGCAGGTGATGGCTTTCCTGGCGGCGGTGGCCGGCGCGGCGGGGGAGGCGGTTGGCCGGGTGGTGGCGGCGGTGGCGGAGGTTATCCCGGTGGGGGCGGCGGTGGATACCCAGGCGGTGGTGGCGGCTATCCCGGTGGAGGGGGTGGCAGGCGTGGCGGCGATCGCCAGTCGGATATAGACGGCAGGAAGATCATGGAGAAAATTGCCACCCGCACCGGTGGCCGCTTCTTCGAGGCCAAAAAGAAGGACAATCTCGAAGATATCTACAATCAGATTGCCGAAGAATTACGCGGCCAGTACCTGCTCTCCTACACGCCCGACAAGCCGGACAACGACGAAGAGTTCCACAAGATCGCGCTCAAGGCAAAGAACGCCGATCTGGCCGCGTCGACCCGGGAAGGGTATTACTCGGCAGAGAAGTAGAAAACGGCACTAG